>Ga0334885_1000051_pt1 | contig 192751 bp, 136 predicted proteins | sample GraSluR1_MG_8_FD_207233 | JGI IMG/M metagenome (GOLD analysis project Ga0334885, IMG submission 207233) | Sludge microbial communities from methane-producing bioreactor in Wageningen University, Netherlands - Granular Sludge_31_05-R1 | ecosystem: Engineered > Bioreactor > Anaerobic >...
CACCTTTCGGGTAAGCCTGATCCTGAACCATCCCGGGCTTCTAATAAACAGTTCCACAAACGCCGGCAACGCCAAATTCAGGCGATCTCTTCTAACCTGTCTGCCTGATTTTTGTCAGTCAACCAGGATCCAACCGACTATCATTTGTCCGGGAAGCCCTCCGATGGGAACAGATGCGGACGTCGAGCGGCTACTGTGCGTACCGCAAATGCATCGTATTCGTATGGATGGTTCAGGTATCCTGATTGCTATTGTAGATACGGGCTTCAATCTCGCCTACCTGGCTACCCATGGCAAATCGATCACCCTTGATGCGGCGAAGAGCTGGGTGCCAACTGCCGGTATGGTCCCGGGTGGCGCTCCGGTAGGCCATGGCACCATGTGTGCCTTCGATGCGGCGATCGCGGCACCCAAGGCGACCTTTCTAGACATCCAGTTGTTGCGTTCATCAGCGACTGGCCCCTCACCGATGTCTGGCGTTCTTTCCGACGCGGTTCGGGCCTACAGCCACTTGTGCAACATTATGAATGCGCCAAGACGCCCGGGCGAAAATCGGTCGATGGTCATAAACAACAGTTGGGGTATGTTCCACCCATCATGGGATTTCCCGGTCGGAAATCCTGGTAATTACTCGGACAATCCAAATCATCCTTTCAACCGGATTGTTGGCGTGCTCGAGCGGCTAGGCGCCGACATTCTGTTCGCTGCCGGGAATTGCGGCTCCAACTGTCCAGACGGGCGCTGCCAAGGAGTAACTGCCAACGCCATCTATGGTGCCAACGGTCATCCTTCAGTGCTGACCATTGCCGGCGTTGACGTAACCAAGGTCCGCGTCGGCTACTCCACTCAAGGTCCCGGTCGGTTGTCACACAACAAGCCAGACATCTGCGGCTATACGCATTTTCAAGGCTCCGGCGTTTACTCCGCGGACGGTGGTACTTCGGCGGCAACGCCCGTCGTAGCCGGCGTGGTTGCTGCGGTGCGTACTAAACGCCCATTTTCACCTGGCAACCCGGCGGTATCGCCCGCGGCAGTGCGCGCACTTATGCGATCGACCGCCGAAGATCTGGGCGCGGCAGGTTTCGACTTCGATTATGGTTTCGGAGTTGTGGGAGGTTGCGAGCTCTACCGGCGATTCCGACCGGAGATCGTGCCGATTGACATATGCAAGCGCTTTCCATGGTTGTGCAAGCCGCGACCGATACCGGTGGATATCTGTAAGCGCTTCCCAGAGATCTGCCGAAGTATTTCAGCCCAGGCACTTGAGGACATCGACCTCGGCGAGTTGTTACAAGCTATGTGGGAAGCAGGTTATTACGACGGTCAGCAGATGGTCGGTGGGGAGAGTGTCCAACCTACCGATTCCTACGGTTGCAGTAGAAACTCGATCAAGTAACGGATGTGGTTTTGAGTTTAGGCCGCAGAACACTGAACCGAAACAGCACCTTTCGTCCAAGACTTACGGGTCTTGAACGAAAGGTGCTCTCTGCCTGACTAGGACTTGTCACCATCGCAGATGATATCGAAGACGGTGTGTCTTAGCAAACGAGCGCATAGCTGACACCGGATCCTAAATTTTTACCGAGAAAGGAGTAGCGATGGAAACTATAATGTTGCAGTTCAAACACGAAGGGAAAATACCGTCGATTGATGAGGTACGTGGGTTGTTCAACCTCGAAACCGACGAGATCGACAAGCAGTTTGGTGTCATAGCAACTGATCCAATCGAGGGGTTATATACGGTTCTGATAGTCGCCAAAGCAAGCGAACGCGTCCAAGCCGTGCTCGCCACCCGTCCTGTAGAGCCGTCCGAAGGCATCTTTGCTAATCCGCGGATTGAACCCTTCGGCCCACCGGAGAAGTGACTGGCCTATCTGGAGACATCTGGCGCATATAGCCAATGATGTCACTCGGCATAACAGCTATCGAGGTGGCATTGGAAAGCGCAATTTAGTCTAATAACGGGTTGTAACCGAGGTTGTGCCGCTACGCTTCGCAATCCGGCTGAACCCAACCGTTGGGAGAGCTCTCGCTCCACTGCATGGCGGAGAAGTCTTAAACTCTCCCGCAGCTTCGGAGTGTGGCTTATCCCGCACCCTGTTCGGCGCTTGACCGTTTGACTCATCATACCCACACGCTTACCATCCGTGGCAGCAGTTATCGCCAACAGCAGCGTCGAAAGGAGTAACCCAGCACAGCAACGACTTTGTCTACTGCCAACGAAGCGTAATCTGCCAGCCACACGTGCTCAGTGGATGACTGCGAGCTAACACAGGTGGAGCATTGCGAAAAACACGGTTGCGTCACTTTTTTGGCATGGTCGAGCTGTCTCTCAATGCACGATCAATGCGCCCTTTTTGGCCCACTCAACCCGCACACGAGTGGCCCACATCACCTGATTATGGGTGGCTCATCACGGGCGGCATTTGACAAGGCGGAAGACGGCCCGAATCGGGGCGGCATTGGTCGCATTCTCCTGTTCAAAGGTCACCAGACGCTGCGTCAGCTGCTCCATTTCGCGTTGCTGCTGCTCCAGGCGCGCTTGAGCTTTGTCCAGACCTTGGGCTGCTTGCGCCACGGCCTGCGCGCGCCGTGCTTGCCGCCGTACATAGACCGCCACCTTCTGCCGTGCCTGGGCCAGTTGGCTGTGCGGGCGTTCTACCTTGCCTTTGGCCTCATACAGCGTCTCTAAATCACTGAGCTGCTGCTGCCAGAGTTGCACTTACTGGTCAACTTGCACTTGGGCCGCGCCGGCCTGCGCGAGGCCGAGTCGCGCCTGCTCCACCTGCGCCGTCAAGGCCCTTTGTTCGTCCTGCAGTTGGGCCAGACGTTGCATCAGCAAGTCGGTCCGCCGCCAGGGCTGCGTTTCGGCGTTGTGCACCATCGCGCCCAAAGCCGTGCAAGCAATCTTGTCACCGGGATGGGGCTGCACGGAGAGCCACAGGCGCCCAAAGGTCGGACTATGGAAGCTCACCATGGCCGCTTGGTAGCCCAGCGCGATTTCGTCGCTCATATGCCCAAACGCCACGTTGGGGTAACTCGTGCTGCTATTGGAGACTGGCCGTCCCGTGAGGTCCCCGTCATAGACCAGCTTGCCCTGGTCGCGCAGGGCCAAGAGCACTTCACGGTCGATGAAAGGCTGGCTCACTTCCCGTAGGACCGCCACAATCTGCTCAGCTTGCTCGAGCGTGAGGGCGGTCAGTGTGCGGCTGACTCCACTTTGATCCGCCCAACTCGCTTGTCCCCACGCTTTCGCTACGGCGCGGTCTTGATCCAAGGGGTGGGTGGACCGACTGATGTCCTTCAGATAAGGTAGCCCTCCCAGAATCGCCACGAAAAACTCTAGCACTTTGCGTTGGGGGCTATGCGCGACCTCTTTCTGCTCGAGCGGCACGCCTGCGATCTTTTTGACCAAGCCAAGGCTCTGGGCATATTCACCCCAAGCGACTAACATCGCATGTTGGGTCAGCAACGTAATTCCGTTTGCGCTCATGGTAACTCCTCCAGGACAAGATGCCATAAGCTTACGCCGCAAAGTTCACTTGTAAAAGTTCTCTTTTTTAGCCGTCTTTCACAATTCGGCTGCTAGTTGCACAAAAGTTACGTTAGTGAAGACTGTCGTTCTGTGAATAGAGAAAATCTAGCGACAAACGATCTACTAGCTTGCAGCATCAATGAGCAAGACCGCTGCCCAACGTCTATCCCGGGTCGCGGAATTGCTGCAAGCCCCCCGAGGATCAAGTGCTGGCGCTCTTCGCCGCGTTGGATGGCTGGCTTGACACCGACGTCGCGCCCACTCCCGATGCTTTCCCGAAGGCACTCGACTTCATCCACAGCTTCGAGCCGGGGCCGGGGCCGCCACAGGAGTAACCACAGGGAAGATCTGAGGTAGGATTATCACACAACGCCCGCCGAGACGTCGATGTCCCGGCGGGCGTTTGCATTCCGGCGATTTATTCGTCCTCGAGCAACGCCAGCAGTTCAGCGACGGTCGCCTGCGCATCCCGCGCCAGCCCGCGCGCCTGCGCCGCCGCGACGGTTTCTGGAGGCAGAGCTGCAGCAGCGTCCTCGATGTACCGCCCAACGATATCCGCGACCCAGCGGGAGTTGGCCACCGTGGGATAACGCGAGGCCAATGCATAGAATTCGATCGCCAGTACAAGCTGACCAGTCTCAAGGTACAGCAGGGCGATGCCGGGCAGTGTTACAAGTGCAGCTATCCAATTCCTTGTCTCAACAATGATGCGCAAAGCGTCGACAAAGCTATTTCTGGCCTGATCTAGCTGCCCTTGCTTGAGCAGCGTGTATCCTAAAAGACCCAATGTCTGCCCTAGTTCTCCGTGTTCCTCAATCTCTCGATAGATTGCGATACTTTCGTGCAAGGCTTCGTAGGCTTCGTCATAGTCCAAAGTCGCTACCGCCGCCCATCCAAGTGCATACAGACCGAATCCGATGACTAAGTGCAAGTTTTCAACTCGCGCATGGAGCAATTCTCTATGTAGCCGCGTGCGCGCGTGTGCATAACGTCCCAGTTGTATCTCTACCAAAGCAATGACAACGAAAACCAAACTACCATACATCCCCAAGTCATTGTAAATGGCAATACTTTCTCGCATCACGGTATAGGCTTCAGCGTAATCACCGACACCCATGTATTTGTTGCCAAGAGAGTAGAGTCCCTCTGCAATATCGTGCTGGCTACTGATTTTCCGGCGAATCTCCAAGCTTTCTTGAGATAAACGGATACTTTCAGCGGATTGTCCCATATAGAATGCAACACCACTCAGTCCCATAAGCGCCCCGGCAATACCCCACAAATCGCCTAACGTCTGACTGATGGTAAGCATATCACTGAAGCGTTGTTTGGCTTCAGTGTAATGCGCTGTATGCCACGCCCGCCAGCCTAACAGCCACAGTGTATAAGCGATGTGCCAACGTTCACCTAATTCTTGATACAATTCCAGACCCTGCTCATAATACTGTCGTGTGCCAGGGTCGCCAAACTTGTGCAATTGTCCCATGCGCACTGCAATACCGGCTCTCTCAAATCGCGTGTCTCTGAGAGGCGAACGCTCAAGTAAAACTAATGTCTGCTCAAGTAAGGGTCTGGCTTGTTCCGTCTTCAGGAAACCACTGTGCCACGTTAACACCCTTGCCAACATACACAATTCTTCATCGGCAAAAGATAATTCTGGCGTAGTGAGCTTTTCCAATGCGTGCAGATGTTCTACAGCGGAACGACATGCGGTCTCCATTTCAGGGTATCGCGCACGCCGCTGATAGAAACGGCACAAGCCTTCCATTCCCCGGATAATGCGTTCTGTCTGCTGGTGTGTCACGGCCCAATCCCATGCGGCGCGCGCGTTGTCAATCTCCACGTCCATTTCGAGTAAAACATCCTGCTGTCGAGGGCCTTTCGCATCTTCTGCCCAACGCTGTAAGGCCACGACATAATAGGCGCAATGCCGGTCGCGCGCTTTCTGGGTCAGCACAGGATCATCGGCGAGTTTTTCCGCCGCATATTGGCGCAGGAGTTCTTGCATCGTGTAGCGGCCTGAGGCTTCACGATAGAGAAGAGAGGCATTGACCAGAGCGCGCAACGCTGGTGGCGTCGCGTCCGCAACAGCCTGAGCCGCTGCCAGCGTGAAACCACCGCGGAAGACAGCGAGCACACAAAGCGCATTTTGCTCACGCGCCCCGAGCAAACGCCACGAGTGCTCGAAGACCGCGCGCAAGCTGCGGTGACGCGGCGGCACATTCTGCCAGTCCGTTTCCAGAAGATTAAAGCCGCGTCCTGGCCCAGCGGCGGCGTCACCGGTAAGCAGCGCTGCTATGTCGGCGGTGGAGAGTGTGGCGCTCCACGCTGCGGTCAACAAAATCGCCAACGGGACACCCTGCACATAGCGGCAAATGTCACTGACGGCTCGAGCGTTGTGCGCCGCAAGGGCGAAGTCGGGGCGCGACTGTCGCGCGCTTTGTACGAAGAGCCGGACGGCAGCCACATCCTGTACAGACGCGAGTTCCGCCGTAGCCTGTTGCGGATAAGCCAATTCGCCTACCGGAAAACGGTGCTCCCCTAGAACGTCGAGCGGGATCCGCGATGTTGTCACGATTTTGACACCTGGCGCGGCCTCAAGAAGACGCGTGATCACGGCTACGGTCGCCGTGAATTCCGATTCTGTTCCCCTCCCATCGGCGGCGACAGAAGGGGCACACAGCAAATGTTCGACGTTATCCAGGACAAGAAGCATGGTCTTGTTTTTGAGATAGGCCAGCAGTTGTTGCTCCTGTGATCCGCCTTTGTCGGAGAAAGTGAAGTTCAGGATGCGCGCTATCGTGGGGACAATGGCGTCCGCGGAATGTAAGGGGGTCAAATCAACGAAAAAGACGCCGTGGAGGAAATCGAACACCATAGGCGTGACAGCCTCCAGCGCCAACCGGGTCTTGCCGATACCGCCCGGTCCGATCAGCGTAAGCAAGCGGCAAACCGGGTCTTGCAGGCGCACACGCAGACTCGCCAATTCTGTCTCCCGTCCGACCAGCGGTGTCAGTTGCGCCGGTAGGTTATGTCGAGGAATTGGAGCGCGCCGGGATCGAGAGTCGTATTCCCCTGCTTTCACAGCGGAATATAGCTCGGTGGTTTCCGCCTCAGGTTCTACACCCAATTCATCCAACAGCTTGCGACGGCAAGCATCGTAATGGGCCAGCGCGGCGGTACGCTTTCCACTCAAGGCCAACAAACGCATCACCTGGCGGTGGGCATCCTCACGCCACGGATCCAGATCCAATTGCTGCCAGGCGTAAAACAAAGCTCTATCGTATTGGCGTTGTTGAGCGTAGCCTGCTGTCAACTGGCTGAAGATTTCCAGCGCCACACGTTGCAGCCGTTCACGCTGCATGAGAACCCATTCCTCGAAGGCAGGACTATCGCCCAGAGAGAACCCCTCCAGGAAGTGCCCCCGGTACAGGGCGGCGCTGGCTTGAAGGTTAGACAGGGCAGAGGTGGAAACCGGCAAAGGCGCGACAAAACGGGCTACATCCAGCCAGTGATGACTGGTGGGATTGAACTTGAGGGTTTGCGAGGTTACGCGCAAGAACGGCGGTTCGTGGTTCTTGTCACGGTCGCCGATGACCTGCCGCACGTTGTAAAGCGCCTGACTGAGCGTATGGCGCGCGTGGTGTTCTGGGTATTCCGGCCACAGTAATCCCGCCAGGCTCTCCCGAGGGTGCTCGCGGTCCGACTCCATCGCCAGGTAAACCAACAAACCTCGCGCCTTGTCGGAATCGAAGCCGGTGAGTGGGGCGTCGTCCAGCGTGATGTGCAGCGCGCCCAGTGACAGGATGGCCAATCGCGCTATGGAGAACCTCCTATAGCACACGTGAGAACTACGATAAATCCATTATAGCCCGTTTCGCGGTGCAAACAAGTATTTTGCAAGCCTTGTGACGTTCTCATGATACTTTCATGATAGCGATATGCTATGCTGAAAACATAACGTTCGAAGCTGGTGATCCTATGGAAGAGCAACCTGTAGCTTACTTTTCCTATTTGTTGCGGATATGGCGCACAGGGGAGAGAAATGCGTGGCGGGCGAGTTTGGAGGATCCTCAGACGGGAGAACGGTTGGGGTTTGGGAGTTTGGAAGCCTTGTGGGAGTTCTTGCAACAACAGTTACACACATTCAAAACAGATCATCAGAAAAATCAGGAGGTTAACCCATGGTGCTTTACATTTTGAAGTGGAACATTCGCCCAGATCAGATGCCAGCCTATATGGCATGGGCCAAAGGGGCCATCGCGCGTGCATTTACTGTACCCGGATTGGTTGAAATCCGGGGATACCGGCCGGTAACGGGGACATCGCAAGCCGTGATGACGTACGAGTTCGCCGATTTGGCAACCTGGCAGGCGTGGTATGAGCACCAGGACATTCAGACCTTGATGCTCGAACTACGTGCGTTTACGACGGACATGAACATGGAACTCTGGGGGACATCACCGATGGTCCCCGGCCCTATTCGCGCCGGAGCGTAGGTTAATGAAGTACAGAGTTTCGTTAATTTCGCATGAAAGGAGTGTAACGATGAATCGCAGAGTATGGACAGTTATCGGTTTGACGGCGTTGCTGGTGACGTTGGTGGTTATGCCTACCAGCGCCAGCAACACGATGACCTACTATGGTTACTCGCAGGTTGGGGCATATACAATGAGCGGGTTTAGCGGCGACTGGCTCAAGGACCCGACCCCAGGCAGTCCAAACGGTGAAAAGGACGTCCTCTACTTATCCGTCTGCCCGGCGATGGTGACGGCGACAATCGATGGGAATGAGATCACCGTGACCGTTGTCTCTCCCGAGAGCGGACCCGGACTGATTCCCGGTGTGCTATGCTACGATCCGGTCTTCAATGGCGTAACGCCGCTCACGTTCACCGGACACCTCGCGGCAGGCACAGGCGACCGGATTCGCGGGCAGGAATTCCCCCTGGTGCTCCAGCCGGATGGTTCGACGGGTACGATGCTGCAACGCTTCGAGGCGCTGACCGGCTGCACGGCAACCCAGAGTGGCTTCCAGACGATACGCGGATACTGGACCACGGGGACAGAGGGTGGGCTGATCGTGTACTGGCGCGCGCAGTGCGACGAGGTTTACGGTATCCCGGCGCCCAAAACTACGGTCCAGTGGGGCTGGGGATTCCTGGGATTCGCGCCTTAGCTCGACCACTTGACCTGCAGGATACTAGAGCGCCACTAACCGAAGGGGGTGTCCTGACGCAAGATTGATACACAACGCCCGCCGAGACTTCGCTGTCCCGGCGGGCGTTTGCGTTTTGGCAGTTTGCAGTTTCCTACACTATCATGATCCAACGCGAGCTATAGAAACCCAATAATCCCGGTTCCAATCCGGCAGCGTCTTGATCATCACAACGACCCCGCCCAAAGTCCCTAAAAGGATAACGGGGAGAGGGAACCCCAACACCCACAACAAAGGGCCGGCCAATGCCATCACAAGAATGGTCGAACGCGCGCGATGTACCCGGGCGAAGCGTATCAGCCCGAACCACAGGGCAAGCGCAATCAAGACGGCGACCAAAGCCAGCAACCACTGAGGCGCGGATATCGCCAGCAGGCAACCGGTTAGTTTCGCCAGACCAATCCCACCGGCAAATCGAATATACACAGACCAATCATGCCCCACAATCGCCGCGACTCCGGCCGCAGTCCCGGCCAAGGGGTGAGACCATAGCATCCTGGCCACAATGACGGCGAGTGAACCCAGCAGGATATCGCCCAAAGTCGTCAACACCCCGCCCCACAGCCCTGCCGCGCGGGTGACATTCAGGCCGCCGGTATGACCGCTGCCCGTCGTGCGCACATCCACGCCTCGCAGTACGCGCGCCACAATCACGCCCGTCGGAATCGCGCCGACAAGGTAGCCCAAAATCCCTGCTAATAAAATGTCTGTCATGTTTGCATCAGCGAATGAAAGAATCGGCGAATGAGCGAATAAGCGAATGGTTGAATCGATATCTTGCTTCTTGCCTCGTGTCACTTTCTCAGCACCACACCCGCAACTTCTGCGGCAGGAGGTCGAAGGCCAGGCGGTGTGCGGTGGTGCAGAGCACTTCGCCGTCCGCGTGGGCGATCAAGGGGTCCGGCGAGGTCACGACGAGGCTTTCTGTGCGGGACATCGTCACCGGTTTTTGCCCCACGTGCGAGCCGTTCATAAAGCGCGGGACAAAGCCCAGCATCGCCAGTTTTCCCATCTCCCGCACGACGCACACGTCGAGCAGACCGTCGTCGGGCTTCGCATCTGGCGTGGAGAAGAAGCTGCCGCCTTCGCGCGAGCCGTTGCCCACACAAATCATCACCGCGGGCAACGTCACAGATTGGCCGTCGTAGAGAATCGTCACGTTGGGCGCGTCCGAAAGGAAGATTGTCTTCAACACGACCGGCAGATAGAGTGCCATCCCACGCAAATGTTTGACCTTCCGCGCCTCGAATGTTACCGTTCCCCCAAAGCCGATATTGACCGTGTTATCGAAGTAGCGCGGCGGCTGCTCGTCCACGGTCACCCGGCATACATCCACGAGCCGCGCCTGGCCCCGCGCCAGTTGCCGGCACGCGCCCTCCAGGTCTGGCGGGATGCCCATCGTGTTGGCGAAGTCAGAACCGGAACCGACGGGGAGCACACCCAACGTCCCGACGACGTTACCGTTCGCCGCAGCATTGGAGGCGGCCATCATTCCGTTGACGACCTCATGCGTCGTGCCATCGCCGCCGGCCGCCACGATGATGTCGAATTCGCCGTTCGCCGCCTCTGCCGCAAGCTCAATCGCGTGGCCCGGTCCCTGCGTGCGAACCAAATCGAAATCCACACCCTCGGCAGACAAATAACGGCGCAGGTTCGCTTCGCTGCGCGCGCCATAGCCACGTCCCGCAATCGGGTTGAGAATGACCTTTACCGGCCCCATTTTATGTGCTCCCTACGATAAAGATTTTTGCTTCCCGCGTCTATTATACAACACCCCATCGAACAACAGGTTACGCGCAACACAAGCGCCCGACAGATAAAACGACTATCGGGCGCATTTCCACTATCTTCTACTGGCTCAACTAGCTCAACAGATCTACAAATTCCTCAACACTTAATCCTGCCTGACGGATAATCGCGCGTAGCGTTCCTCAGTCCAGTTCCTTGTGATCGGGTACAACAACCTGCATATAAGGATCATCACATCGCAGAATGATATGGCTTCCTCGCTGCCGCCTGACGTAGAAGCCAATACGTCCCAAAGCCTGTACACACTCACGCCCAGAGAGATACGAGGCAGCTTGCTCACACGACCACCATCATCGCTTCAAAACGTTCAGCAGGAACCGGCAGACCGTCTTCTTCAAGCACCTCGACGTAAAGATCAATCGCTTCACGGATATTCGTTATGGCGGTCGCGCGAGTCTCGCCTTGACTTATACAGCCAGGAAGCGTAGGACATTCGGCCACCCAATAGCCATCTTCACCTGGATAAACGATAACTTGTCGCATATACCCCTCCACACGATCCAATCTCACCCATCGTCTCTGTACTTATTATACCCTAGAAAGCGCGGATCAAGGATGCAGGATGCAAGATACAGGATTAGAGACGTCGCCTTCTGGTTTCCTGCTTCTTGCCTCCTGCTTCTTGCTTCCTGCCTCGTGCTTCTTGCCTCCTGCCTCATTGTCGCTTGGTCTGCACATACTCCCGCCGCGCCTCGATGATCGGGCGCGCGACGTCATCGGGAACCGGGGCGTAGTGCGTGAACTCGAGCGTGAACGTCCCGCGCCCGCTCGTCCGGTCGCGCAGGACGGTGACGTAGCCGAACATGCTGCTCAAGGGGACGGTGGCCTCGACGACGTAGGTGTCCGCGCCTTCCAGCGCCATCTGCGTGATCTGGCCCCTCCGCCCACCAAAGTCGCTGACAATCGCGCCGACGTAGGTGTCCGGCGTGTGAGTGACGGCGTGCATGATCGGCTCCAGCAGAATCGGCGCGGCCCGGCGATAAGCTTCTTTGAACGCCAGGCTACCGGCGATTTCGAAATCCATCCGGTGGGAGTCCACCTCGTGGAAGCGCCCGCCGGTGATGATGACCGCTACATCCGTCACCGGATAAGCCGCCAATTCACCCTCTTGCATCGCGTCGCGGATGCCCTTTTCAATGGCAGGGACGTACTGCTCCGGCAACTCCATCAGATTGGCGCGATTCTCGAACGTGACGCCCGCGCCAGGCTCGTTGGGCGCAAGCGTCAAACGCACCACACCGTAACGCCCGGCGCCGCCCGCCTGGTGGATGTAGCGCCCTTCGCCACGGGCGCGCCGCGTGATCGTCTCCTGGTACGCGGCCTGCGGCGGCGCGACGTTGCACGGCACGTTGAACTCGCGGCGCAGCCGGTCCGCGATGATGTCGAGGTGCAGCTCGCCCATCCCGGCGATAATCGTCTCGCGCGTTTGCTCGTCGTAGCCCACGGTGAACGTCGGGTCCTCATCCGCCAGTTTGCGCAGCGCCGCCATCAGCCGGTCCAGATCGAGCGACGCCACCGGTGTAACCGCCGCGCGGATGACGGGCGCGGGAAACTCAATCGCTTCCAGCAAAATCGGCGCGTCGGCTGTACAGAGCGTGTCGCCGGTGAAGCTCTGCTTGAAACCGATGATGCCCACGATGTCTCCTGCCGTACACGTCCCCACGTCCTCGCGCTTGTTGGCATAGAGTTGCAGCACGCGCGCCACCCGCTCTTCAACCTGGCGACTGGCGTTGAACGTGCGCTCACCCGCCGTCAACGTGCCGGAATAGACGCGCACGTAGTTCATCCGGCCCATAAACGGGTCGCTCACCACCTTGAAAACCAAGCCGCAGAACGGCGCGGCGGGATCGGCAGGGCGACTCAACGGCTCGCCCGTCGTGGGATGCTGTCCCTGCACCGCCGGAATATCCAGCGGATTGGGCAGATAGCGTGCAATAGCATCCAACACGGGTTGAATGCCCCGGTTGTGCAGCGCGCTGCCGAGGAACACCGGCGTCAGCGTATTGGCAATCGTCGCCCGGCGCAGCGTGGCGTAGAGATCGGCGTTGGGTATCATGTCGCCTTCGAGGAAACGTTCCATCAGCGCGGTATCCGTCTCGACAATGGCTTCAACCAATGTATGACGGGCTTGTTCGGCGGCGGCGCGCAGGTCGGCGGGAATTGGCTGTACGTCCGGCGGCGCGCCCGGTTCGCCGCTGAAGAGGAGCGCTTGCATCTCGAGCAAATCCACCACGCCCACGAACTCGCCTTTGATGAAGATCGGAAGTTGTACGAGCGCCGGCGTCGCGTGGAGGCGGTGGCGCATCATCTGCAACGTGCGCTCGACGTTCGCTCCGGCGCGATCCAGCTTGTTGATGAAGCAGATACGCGGCACGCCGAAGCGGTCCGCTTGTCGCCACACCGTCTCCGATTGCGGCTCCACACCCGCGACGCCGTCGAAAACCACCACGCCGCCATCGAGCACGCGCAGGCTGCGCTGCACCTCGGCGGTGAAGTCGATGTGGCCCGGCGTGTCGATCAGGTTGATCTGCACACGCTGGCCTGTTGCCGCGTCCTGCCATGTCGTCGTAATCGCAGCGGAGGTGATCGTGATGCCGCGCTCGCGCTCCTGCGCCATCCAGTCGGTGACGGTCGTGCCGTCGTCCACGTTGCCGACGCGATACGTGCGCCCGGAGTAGAACAACACGCGCTCCGTCAGCGTCGTCTTGCCCGCGTCGATGTGGGCGATGATGCCGATGTTGCGGATTTGGGTTATGGGGTGGTGGATGCTCATATACTCAACGGCAAGTAACGAAGTTGATCTCTGTATTCAGTCGCTTCCGATGCGCCATAAATGATCGCCAAATCCTCTGCGGTTTGACCAAGCGTCAACTGTGGATTCAACACAAAAATACCAGGGACTTGTCGCCCGGCGGCTATATGGGCCTGCAAATGCACCGGCATCGAAGCACGGTTATTCGTGACCAACGAGAATCCGTGTCGTTCGCACCAGATCAAAATCTGAGGATCCAGCGTCCCCCGCTCTGGAGCACCGGGATCGCCGATGAGCCATACCGTCATTTCGTGGTATAGATGATGCAACGCAGTCCTCAACGCCGGCGGGACATTCTCGTCCAAAAGGTAACTAATCGGCCCCATAAGGTGTACGCTCTTCGGCTACCTGAAATGCCGATAAATACTGATTCCGCATCTGCCGCAATTTGAGCATCGCCGGCGTCGGGTTGCGTTCCTGTTCTGCCCGCATCCGTTCGCCGTGCGCCAACCAGTCGGCCAGATAAGTCTCGACCGCGGCCTGATTGTGAAAATAATAGGTAATTGTCGCGTAAACCTGTTCCAACGTCAATGCTGGATAGCGCCGGGCAATTGCTTCTGGCGACTGGCTCTGGTGGATGTACTCATACAGCACCGTTTCAATCCCCACCCGCGTGCCCCGGATGCGAATGTCATCAGGCGCTAAGAAGTCGAAATAGTCTTCCAGCTGCATCGTATACCTCCAACTATGCTCTACTCTCATTATACCCGTATTCGATAAGACCAAAACAAGAAGAGGCCCTCCGCACCAAAGCGAAGGGCCTCCCCGTCTGCCGCCTACCGCCCCCTACTCTCCCCCCGCTACCGTCAACACCTGCGGCGCGTTCTCCCCCACGATGCCGGGATTGTAATAGTCATACGCCGTGCTCGCAGGCGTCTGCGCTTTGAGCGGGAATTTGGCCCGCAGGCGGTAGCTGAATTCGAGCGGCTGCCCGGCGGTGAGGTCGCTCACGTAGATGATGATCTGCCGCCCGGTCAGCTCGTAGCGCTCGATTCTGGCGTAGGCGTAATCTTCGGGCGTGTCCTGGTAGCGCGCCACCAGCCGCGCCAGGTCTTCCGCCTCCACGCTGAAGCCCGGCGGCAGGCCCAGGTCCACAATCGCGGACTGCGCCACACCTTCGTTGAGCGTGACGACGACGTTCACGCCGACCGTGTCGTTGACCGCCAACTCGGCGCGATCGTAAGTCACGTCAATGGTGACGAGTTCTTCGGCGCTCAGCAGTTCCGGGTAGAACGGCAGTGTGTCCCACGGCAGGTAGTAGCTGCCCGCCACCTGGTACATCAGGTTGCCCTTGCCGTTCAAGGTGATGCCCACGACACTCTCGCGGCCCGGCGGGACGTCCTCGAAGACGAGCATCTGCACCACGTCGAAGTTCTCCGGCTTGACCTCGACCGTCTTGGCCTGCCCGCCGTTGAGCGTGACGGTGACGGTCGCATCCGCGTCCTCCGCGCCGGATTTGACGCTGGCGATGAGCGCCTTCAGCGTGAGCACCGTCGCCGAGGTGGTCTCCCACGTGCCGAAGCTGTCCTTATTGCGCACCAGGTAGGTCAGCGCGGCGTTCGCCAGATCGCCGTGCTTGTCCGCGCGGATGAAGGCCAGCGCCGCCAGCGCGGTCGCTTCGAGCTGCGCGCTGTTGCCGGAGCCACCCATGTATGTCTCGCGGCCCGCGTTCCAGTACATCGCCTCGCCATCTTTTTGCGCCATGCCCGCCAGACGATCCAGCACCGCATCGGTTACGCCGGTGGTCTTGCCTTCCAGCGCGATGTCGTAGGCAACCAGTGCATTCGCCACCAAACCCAGATCGTAAGCGGTCTCCACCTGCGAAGCGCCTTCGCGTAGAAAATTCACGCCCCGCGCGGTGCGCCCGTCACTCGCGTAACCCGCGTCCGCCAGCCCCCAGACGATGAAGGCCGTCACCTGTGTCTTGTCGGTCATCAGAGTCAAGCTCGTCTCGTGGAAACCCTCGACGCCCTTCCAGGAACCATCGCTCTCCTGCCGCGCGAAGAGCCAGCCAACGATGCGCTCGATCAGCTTGGGATCGATGTCGTAGACGCGGCTCATATCGCCGAACTCCTGCAGGCCGTAGGCCGTCAGCATCGGATCGGCGGGCGGATTGCCGAACAGCGAGAAACCGCCCGGTTCGCCCGGCACCTCGAAGGTGGTGAGCCGCTGGTAGCCCAGGTTGATGTACTGCTCGGCCTGCATCTGCACTTCCGGCGATGCCTGCCCGGTCGTCTTGAGGTAATCCAGCACAAGGATGTTGGGATACGTCGTGGACGACGTCTGCTCGAAGCAGCCGTAGGGCATCCGCAGGAGCGCGTCCAGCCCTTCCACCACCTGGCTGACGATGCCGGGGTAGATTTTGACGATGAGCTTCTGCGTACCGGGGATCGCGTCCGCCGGAATTTGCACCGTCTCTTGCACGGGCATTGTCGGATCGAGCTTGTCGGAGACGGTGAAGCGCAGCTCTTTGCCATCGGGGAAGACGCGCACGTCCTTGCGGATCGCGTCGGACATCCGGCTGCCGTAGGCCGTCACCTGGAACGGCTGCGAGCCGAAGTCCAGCGCCTTGATGCGGAAGTAGACGACGGTGATGTCGTTGGACGCGATCTCCAAAGTCTTGACCGGCTCGTCCAGCAGCTCAAACCAGCGCTCCTGCTGCACTTCCAACCGCACGGTCTGCGCTTCCGGCAGATAGTTGAAGACGCCGACCGGCACGGCAATTTCGTCGCCCACGGTGAGCGAACCGGGCAGGTCGAGGTCGATGAAGAAATCCTGGAAGACGCGCAGACCGCCGGTCGCGCTGCCCAAACGACCATCCTGCGAGGATGCCAGCGCCGTCACCCGCCAGGTGGTGATAGAGTCGGCGACGGGGAATTCTAGCCGCAGCGCGCCGTTCGCGTCGGTCACTTCATCCGGCAGCCAGAGCATCGTTTCGGGGAAGTATTGGCGCAGGCGCGGCGGCTCGCCGGCCGTCTGTGATTCATCTTTCGCTGCACCCGCCGCCTGCCTCTCTACCTGCACCTCCTTAACAACCACGACTTCGCTCTCGACCATTTGTTCGACCGCCCCGGCAAGCATTGGCGCCTGCATGCCAAACTCATCCTGTATCCCGCCATCCCATGCATTGGGGGTTGCCGCAAACGACCGGCTGGATACAGTCACCAGGATAAACAACACCCCTATCACCAACAGCAGCGCCATTCCAGAAGCCGCCACGGCGGGGAAGGCGCGTTTCTGCAGCGCGAAGCCCGCGCCGCGCAGCAGGAATGCCAATGGCAACAATGCAAAAGCCAACGCGCCGAGCAAAATCACCCAATCCTCCGGGTACACATCGCCGCGCGACGCCGCGAAACCCAAGACGACGGCGACGGCCAAAAACACCGGCAGCAGCCATAATGCCGCGCCGAGCAGGCCGTCTTTGCGCTTGATCGCGATAACGATGAGGCCAACCAGTCCCACAATCCCCAGCAGGCCCAACGCCCCCACCAGAACCAGCAGGATTTCATCCGACCAGCGGTAGAATAGCTCATTGACGGCCCAGATCAGTCCGGCAAACATCAACGCCAGCGCGATGAGCACGCCAAACGCCATCCCCACGCTGCCCAACAGCCGCCGCCAGCGCTTCTGTTCCGCGCTGCGCCATACCGCGATGCCACTCAACACCATCACCCCCAGCGCGATGAGCACCATCAGACCAAATGAACCCTTCGCCAGCCCGGTGTAGAACTTCTCCTGTTTCTCATACGCCCGCGTCATCGCCTGTTCGTGCGAATTCGCGTTCAGGCTAAAGGGCGACGCCTGCTGAATCGCCGAGGCCAACGCCGCTTTGCCCGCGCCTTGCTGCGCCTCGCGCAAGACCGGATCGTCCACCGGGTATGGCTCGTAAATCAAGTCGGGGATGCCGAAGCCGTGCAATTCGTACTTGGGCTGCAAGAGTTCGGCTTCGAGCATAAAGTAGAGCTTGGCAAAGCCGGGGTCCTGTTCAGCCAGCGCGAAAACCGATTCATCCACCACCGCCAGCCCCACCGCCGATTGCATGCCCGTGCCGTTCGCGCCGCTGACCTGCACGTCGAGCGTTGCATCCGCGCCGGGCCGGTAGGTGTCCGCGCCGGGCGTCAGCGCCACGTTGAGATCGCTGGCCTGATCGACAATCACCAGGCGCGTGTCGCGGGTGATAGCGCCGGAACGCAGAATCTTGTAGGCGTGGAGTTCGAGCGTGCCGTAGAGGTCGGGGGTGAGGTCGACGGCGACTTCGGCCTTGCCGTCGGTCACGTCCACGGCGCGCGTGCTCACGGTTTGGCCTTCGCGGATGATGTCCACGTAGACCGTCCCGCGCTGCGCCGAAGTGAGCAGCGTGAGCATCATCGTATCGCCGACGCGGTAGACGGGCGCGTCAGGCCGCAACAGGACGGTTTCCTCGTCCCATTGCCCCTCGAAGTAGAAGTTGCGTGATGCCGTCGCGCCGGTCGCATCACGCGCGTCAACGGTCAACGTGACGTAAGGGCCTTCCGGCGTGAAAGTCGCTTCGGCCAAACCGTATTTGCCGGTTTGCGCGCGCTGCGTCCCGCCCTGCGCATCGTGAAAAGTTACCGTCAGTGCCGCCTCAGCAGGCGAGCCGTCGGGATAGCTCGCCAGCACGTAGAGGATGTTTTCAACGCCGGGGCGGGGCTGCCCGCCTTCGAGCACGGCATTGATGACGAGCGCACCTTGCGCCACCGGCAGTGACAGCCGTCCGACTTCGGTGTGCTCGGCCTGGTCGATGACGGCGGCTTCAATGTAGAAGCGCGCGCCGCCAAGTTCCAACTCGCTGCCCGCGATATAGTCCGGCAGGTCGAAGCTGAACGTGAAGTTGCCAGCGTCGTCCGTTGTCCCCTCCAACGTCACCGCGACGACGCGCTGAAAGTCGAAGGTGTAGCCCTCCAGCTTCACCACGCCACCGGCCACGTCCTTACCGAAGAAGTAGCGCGCCGTCAGCGAACCTTCGACGTGGTCGCCAGGACGGTAGAAACTGCGGTCAGTCGTCAGTTTCACATCGAATTTAGGCAGGACATAGTGTTCGACCGTAACAGTTTTCTCGGAGGACGTGTTGCCCAACGTCGCCGTGAGTTTGTACGCGCCGCTGTTGACCTCATCCGCGAGTTGGAAATCCACCGCCGCCACGCCGTAATCGGACGCGGTGAGCGTCTTGCGGAAGACGGTGTTGCCCTTGCCGTCGGCGACAGTCACTTCAAGGCTTTGCCCAGCGGCAGGACGCAGATCGAACGCGCCGAGGGCCAGTGCGCGGATGTGGATGATCTGCCCCGGCTGGTAAAGCGGCTTGTCGGTGGTAAGCAGGATGCGATAGTCGCGCTCGATTGTGACCGCCTGCTCCAGTGTGTCGGAGCCGAGGCGGGATTTCGTCTCGACGACGAGCAACTGCCGGGGTTCGACGTCCTCCGGCACGACGAAGGCCACATCCACGTTGCCCGCAGCGTCGGTCGTTCCGCTAAAGAGCGGCTTCGCCCGCCCGCCATCTGCCGGGCGCATCCGCACTTCGACTTGGGCGTTGGGCAACGGGCTGGCGTCGCGGCTATCGCGCACAACGACGCGCATGGCCGCGGTGCTGCCGGGAATCAGGGTATTCTGTCCGAGCACAAGCGTTTCGTGCTGGCTGAGGTTTTCGGGAAGGCGTTCGTAATAGGCAATCAGGCCGATCAGGCCGCCGATCAAAACGACAAAGCCGATCAAAAAACTGACGACCAACCAGGTTTTCCGGGACATAGGGAACCTCCTTCGTGATGCGTGATACATAACTGATGATAAGACGTTTCCGGGAAAAGAGAAGTTCCACAGAACAAAAGAGACGCTGTTGTGCAGCGTCTCTCCTATCAATCTTTGACAAATTGCCTAAAAAGAATCACCTCCACTCTTCGCCTACTGTGCGGAGCAATGCTTCACGAATCACTTTTTCATCCAGGCGAAATTCGGCCTTCAACAACAAATGCAGCACCTCAGCCGCCGAAGGAATCAAACCGCGTTGCTTTGCCATAATAACAATAGCAAGCGTGCCCTTGGTCTGTAGGTCAAAGCTGCGCGCGCATCTGCGCGCCATAGCATCATCCAAGATGACTTTCCAGCCGGGTTGTGTTAATGCATACGAGATGACCGCAGTTTCACCAGCGCCTAAATCCCAAGCCAGGACTTCTGGTGCGAGGTTTGTATCTACGATGCAGTGCGTATAGTTCGGCAACGCGCGATAAGCCCGATCGTCTGAGGGACCAGCTTTGATTTCATCGGCGACAGCGCGTGGAATTGCTATATCTGGGGATAGTTTGTCAAACAGGCCGATATAGCCGATCCGCCCCAAAGCAATCAATGGCGAGGAATTCAGTATCCATCGCTCAGTCACCGATGACCTCAGCGACAATTTCATCTGCATCATACTGAAAAGGCGAAACACCAAAACGTGCTAAGGCGGTGAGAAATTCACTGCGCGACAGCCCGGCAACTTCGGCGGCTTTAGCTTGAGAGAGAGTGCGCATTTCATACCACTTGACCGCAGCAGCCAAGCGCATTTCAGCTATAAAGCTTTCTGGATCCTGGCGCAGGGCTGAAAACACAGTCCGCGGAAAATTCAAGGAAACTTGTACTGTCGTCATTATCCCTCCCATCTCTGCTTACATCAATTATATCACACTCTCCATCACTTTCCTCTCTCAGCACAATATCAAAACGTCACATCCGCAACTACCGGCATGTGATCCGAGGGATAACGCCCACCGTCCCAGTGGTCGGCGAGGGTGGCGTGACGTAGAACGTGGACGCCAGCACTCACGAAGATGTAGTCGATGCGCTCACGCAGTGCGCCGGTAAAGGCGTGGAAGGTGCCTGTCGGCCCGTGGTGCGGCGTCGCCGATTGTGTTTTGGCATCCCAAAGGCAGAACGGGATGTCTTCCGCGCCGTCCGTCAACAGCCGGTAAGCAGGCGCATCTTCGTCGCAGTTCAAATCGCCAACGACGACAACGGGCGTTGCACCGGCCCGCGTGTGAGCGACCTTCAGCAGCAATCGGGCGCTCTCGTCGCGGGCTTTCTCCCCTCTATGATCGAAGTGGGTGTTGTAAAATGAGAACGTGGTATCCGTTGCTGTGTCCCGAAGCTGCACCCAGGTCGTGATGCGAATACAAGCGGCGTCCCATCCCAGACTGCCAGGGACATCCGGCGTCTCAGACAACCAGAACGTCCCCTGATCGAGCAACGTAAGCCGCGCACGCCGGTAAAAAATGGCAGCGAACTCGCCCTTGCGCGCGCCATCATCGCGCCCCACCCCCACCCACGCATAATCGGGCAGACGCACGGCCAGGTCATCCACCTGGTCGGGCAATGCTTCCTGAAGTCCGACAACGTCCGGCCGGTACAAATGGAGCATGCTAGCGGCCAAATCCTTGCGGTAGGGCCAGGCGTTCGAGCCATCGTGTACGATATTCAAACGAATGTTGAACGACATCACGCGTAAAAATGCTGACGAACTCATAACTACTTCCTGGAACAGGATTAACAGGATCAGGCTGACAAAATCCTGAGCATCCTGTTAATCCTGTCAAACTAATTCAGAACGCCAGCTCGCACGCGCCCGCAGAACAGGCCACTTCTTGCGCCGCCGTAGTAAGGTCTTTGTCTTCGTAGCGCCAAATCTTGGAGAAATCGATCGACGGGAAGACGGCGAGTCTCTGCCGGTACTCTTCTTCGGAAATCTCGACGTAGGGCATCTGGTCGTATTGCGCATCGAAAGCCGGGAGAAACGTCATCCCGTTGATCTGGCTTTGATGCTCCCATACCCATTTGATCATATCCAGCACTTCGTGCGGGCGGTAGGTGATCGTCACGCTCGGATTGTGCTCGGTCCAGTGTGTCTTGTTTTGCAGCCAGTACTCGCACTGCTCAATCGCCGAGCGCATATTGCGCGTGAGCGCCCCATCCGGCGACTTGACCGGGAAATGCACGACCCACGTGTCGGCGGTTTCCGGGGTCTGGCCGTTTTCGGGATTCATCGGCACGCCGGCATCCTTGAGCACCTTGTAGATCGGCGTGAACGTGCTGACGCGCACATTGCGGATGTAATAGGGCGACCAGCGCGCGTGAATCCCGGAAGAACAATCCAGCAGCAGCGATGAATTTCCCGACGGCTTGACGCACGTCGTCGCTGCCGACTGGTTGATGTTCAACTGCGCGGCGAGCTGGCGGTTCGTCTCGATGACGACCTGCCGCAAGCGCGCTTGCACGTCTGGATCGCGGGCCAGCGCGCCGTCCAACTGGCCATTGAGATCGACGCCGAGCAAACGCTCTTCCTGACAGTTTTGGCTCCATTGCGGACGCAAACCGGGGAAGAACGTCGCCATGGACTGCATCGTACCGATGATTGTGGCCAGTTCAACCTTTTCGCGCAAGCTCTCGTAGGTATCGTCGGCGCGGACGACGGCGCTAGAAAGATTGCAAAATTCCCACGGCTTCAGCAAAATTTCCCCGCACGGATTCGTACCAAAGTCAGCCAATGCGCGACGCTCTGGGCGAGCATCGATAGCGGCCTGGCGGTTGAAGATACCCGGTTCGCCGCGCCCGGTATCTACCATATCCAGAATGTAATGCGCGACTTCGGCCTGGGTCAGCCGCCGCGCGGGCCACACCGCCGAGTTGTTGGCATTCCAGCGCTGACTGTTCTCGCGCCAAAAGTCGCCATCCTTGCAGGTTTTCATTTCGACGTCGTCCTGATCGAACAACGCGATCATTGCGGTACGGCGCACGCCACCGGACACGGCGGCGCCACCGATCGCGCACATAATGTCGTGGGCATCGAGGGAGCGCAAAAAGCTGCCCTGACGCGCCAAAATGCGCGCGCGGGTAAATTCCAGCATTTTGCGCAATGGCTCTGGGCCCGAAGCACGCCCTCCCTTGATGCGTAATGGTGCACCGGCCGGACGCACGAGCGAGAAGTCAAACTGCACGTCACCGCCCTCAAACCACGTCTCCAACCCAAAGCGCAACGCAGCAGCCCACCCTTCAGCCGAATCCTCAATCACGTGGCGAGCCGGCGTGAAGCCCAACTGCCGTTGGATGCGCGGGAAGTTCTCTACATACTGGCCCTCCACCGAATAGCCCACGCCGCAGCCGCTCATCGAAATGATCAAGGCCTCGACGAAGGAATCCAGGCTCTCCACCGGCTGGTAAGAGCAGTTGTAAATCGCAATATTGTTACGGCGCGCCGCCGGCCCCGCCATCGCCAGCAAACGCATCGAGGGCATCGCCCGCATCTCGAGAATGGCCTGGCGGACGCGTGTGTAGGTCTCGGTAGGCAAGCGATATTCGGAAAGCTCCTTGAGATAATCCACTGCGCGATCGACAGTCTCTACCCAGGTCTCGCGGCGGCCCAACTCGTAATTGAAGCGTGAGTACTTGTCGTAGAACTGGAACTTCTGGAGATCCGTCGGGAAATATTGGTCCGATTCGGCAAACGCGGCGCGCACACTTTCAGGGATCGGGCGCATCTCGCGCAGCTTGGCGCGCTCGGCGCGATAAAGAATGTAATGCTTAGCCGCTTCGTATTCTCCCGCCGCCAACAACACCATCTCGACGATGTCCTGAATCTGCTCGACGGTTGGCTGCTCGTACTTCGCAGCGACGATGTTGACGACTTGTCGCGTCAACTCATAGGTGGAGATGACAGGTCGCCGGCTAAGACTGTTGAAACAACGCTTCAGCGCCGTTTCAATGCGGTCCGTGTCGAAAGCGACAACCCGTCCATCCCGCTTGATAATCGTTTCTGGAACATTGATCTGCACATCAGTATCCACGTAATCCACTTGCGCCTGCAACATAACAATACCCTCCTAAGCATGGTGATATTTGGTAATTGTGAGGATGGCACAGAAACAAAAAGCAATGCTTATCGCATTACTTTTGCATTTTATATTTAGGACGCCCACAGGTAGGTATCTATGTTTATATTAACACAAGAAGTAGGGGTGTCAAATACGGTTTTGCAAGTTAAATATGATAAATAAGACCGAATCAGAGCCAAGTCAGAGCTGGCAACCAGTGCACCCAACATGAGGTTAGCAGGATACCACAAAATAGGAAATGGGAAAATGCAAAAGCGATATGGCTCAATTGCGTAACTGACGATGCGTAGTATACTACCCACGTTTTTCTATCCTAAAACTAACTAAATTGCTACACAATCGCTACGAAATGCTAACACAGAACCATCGAACTTATGTTATGCTATTTTTAGGGAATCTTAATACAACAAGAAGTTAGAAAAGAGATAAAATGCTTGGCGGATTTGGACAGATGCTAGAAAAATGGAGCACCCGCAAAATCGCAATTGCGGTGGTGATTGTCTCCATTGTGCTTGCAGAACTGATCGTCGTGGGGACTGACTACCTCATTCACAAGTCGATCCGGTCTGAGTCGGTCATCCGCGCCTTTCTCGTTGCACTCATCATCTCTGCCATCATGACCAGAATCCACGCCATCTACATTAGCCGTATACGCCAGGCCGAAGCCGCACTACGTCAAAGCGAAGCTGAAAATCAGGCCATCTTGCAGGCGCTACCGGATGTCATGTTTCAACTATCTGTAGAGGGTGAATTTCTACAGTACCACGCAGCTCATGACGCGATTCTCTGGCGTCCTCCGCAAGAAATCATCAACCATTCCATTTACGAAGTCTTTCCTCAGGACTCTGCCGAGCAAATCAAGCGCTGTATCGATAATGCCGTACGCACACAACAGATGCAACAGTACGAATACCGGCTACCGTATCCAGATGAACCACGCTATTATGAGGTACGGCTGGTCAAGCTCAGTGGCGATAAAGTCCTAGCCATCATCCGCGATATTAGCGCGCAAAAGACCTCCGAAGCGGCCCTGCACGCTGAGCGCGCCGCGTTAGCCAAACAGTATGAGGAGCGCACGGCAGCACTTCACGTGGCGAACGCCCAGCTTCTCCAGGCGCTCCAGTCGCGGGATGAGTTCCTGACCAACGTCAATCACGAATTGCGTACACCTCTGACCCCCATCCTGGCGTTCGCGGATTTACTTCAAAACGAACACTACGGGCCGTTGAATAATCATCAGAAACAGATCAGCGGCAACATCAAGAAAAGCGCGCAGGATTTGCTAGGACTGATCGATGCTCTCCTTGATTTTTCCGCGATCAAGTCCGGTGAGTTGAGACTGGAGATCGAACCGTTCGACGTCCACACCCTCTGCAGGACCTGCCTGCGCCAGATCGAATCCGCCGCGCGGAAAAAAGAACTGCGCATTTCAACCACACTGGACAGCGACGTAACAACACTTCAGGCCGATCCTCAACGTGTGAAGCAGATGTTAAGCCATCTTCTTAGAAACGCTGTCAAGTTTACACCAGATGGTGGAGCCATCGGGTTGGAAGTCAACGGTGACCTCCTAACCCGTACGGTCCACTTCAGCGTTTGGGATACAGGTATCGGTATTGATAAGGCGTACCTGGCGCAACTCTTCCAACCTTTCAAGCAAATTCAAACCGGCCCAACCCGCGAGTATGAAGGCGCCGGTATAGGATTGGCGTTAGTGCGTTATCTGGCGGAACTGCACGGTGGTTCCGTGAACGTCGAAAGCCAAGCCGGACAGGGAAGTCGCTTTACGATCTCGCTGCCGTGGAACATCCCACCGGTGCAAACAGAGACAGATGAACCCAAACCCGCAGCAACAGTGGAAGCGCCATCCAAAACCGGCGAGAAACCGCTCATCCTGGTCGTCGAGGATAATCCGATGAATCGCAAAGTCCTCTGCCACATGCTGAACATGGCCGGGTATGCTACCATCTCCGCTGAAGACGGCGCGACCGCGGTGCAAGCGACGCGCGAGTACCGTCCCAGCCTGATCCTGATGGACATCCAAATGCCCGGTATGAACGGGCTGGAAGCCACGCGCCACATCCGCGCCGACGCCCAAGTGCATGATACACCTATTATCGCAGTCACGGCATTAACCATGCCCGGCGACCGTGAGCGCAGCCTCGAAGCTGGCGTCAATCAATACGTCAGCAAACCTATGGATATGCAACAGTTGCTCAAATTGATTGCCGACACGCTACACCTATCACCGGAGAGCGAGGTGCAGACGTCCGACGACGAGGACTCACAGAACACTTAAAGCGCGTGTTTGTGAGGTGCACACGCTATGAAAAAGAGCACAACACGCACTCTCCCGAACAGAAAACGACACCCGCAAAGAAGAAGATGCGGCTGTGTTTTTTAGGGCAGCACCTTCGGGTTCACGTCGCCGCGCCGCACTTCGTCAGGCAAACAATCAGTCAATCCGCCAAACCCAATCCCACCCGCGCAAGGTTGAACACCTTGAAGGGCATCCACCCCACATCGACGTCAAGCTCAGCCTTGTCGCATACCGTGGACGTGTTTGCGGCATCGATGCGCGGCTTCAACGTCAGGAGCGCGCGCTCCAACGCGTGGTGATCCAGCCGCGCCATCAGATCCTCGATCTCGCCCATCAGCGCGCGGGCCTCGGCGATACGCGCCTCGGTTTCCGCGGCCTTCTCGATGCTGATCAACCCTATCTCACGCTTCAATCGGTTCAGCCGGAAACCAGCCTCGTAGGTGACGCCGGCAATCGTATCGCGGTCCATCCAGCGCGTCTCATAGGAAAGGATGTGCTTCCACGTCGGCTTTAACAGCAAACGGCGATGATCCTCCAACGTCTCCGCATGACGGATGTAGCCCACTTCAGCAGCCTGTTCGTAAGCCCGGCTACCGGGATCGAGGAACGGCGCGAGCGGCGAGGTAAACGGGATCAACCGTCCGTCGTCGAAGCGTGCCAACAAGGCACGGCAATAGTCCACTGTTTCCAGAGCCGAGGCCGACGACTGCTGCGCCAGCCCAATCATAAAGAACAGGTCGAAGCGCCGCGCGCCCGCTCCGAGACACGCCGCAATCGTCTCCTCGATGCCCTGATTGGCGTATCCCTTACCCGAAGCGCGTCGCACCGCCAGGTCGTGCGATTCCGGGGAGAATTCCACGATGAAGTTGGGGAGCGCCGCCGCCAATGCCTCAATATAGTCACGCTCTACCGGATAGAAGAATTCCACAATCACCGCGCCATCGAAGCCCTGTACGGCGCGGAAAAAGCGGCGCGCGTAATCCATCCCCGGCTGGCGCAGGTCGCCCAAGATAAAGACCGGCGCACGGCTCAAGCGCCCCATCCGCCGCACGTCCTCTGCCAGCTTCTCCGGCGAACGGTACGCCGGTCGCTGCCGCCCGGAAAGATGCCGCCCGGCAAACGCGGATCCGCCGCAGATCGTGCAGTTCTGTGTGCAGCCTTTTACGGTGAGCGAGGCCATGATCGGATATTCCAGCCAATGGCTGAACGGCGCGTAGTTGAGCAAGTCGCGGTCGCGCACCACCGATTTGACCAGCGGGTGGTAATCCAGGATCAGATGATCCAAATCCTGCGGAATGTATGTCAGCGAGTTGACGTGAACTTCACCGTGCCGGTCTTTCCACGTCAGATTCGGCACGTCAGTTGGCGCAGTCCCGGTGACGATGTGCTGCAAAAGCTGTTCCAGGGGATGTTCGGTGGAATCGCCGCGCAGCACGTAATCGACAAACGGATAGCGAATCAACTCCTCGTGGAAATACGTGGCGGAATAGCCCCCGAAGATGATCGGTATATCCGGGTGGTAGGTCTTGGTTAAGCGTGCAATCTCCAACGCGCCATGCGCGTGGGGCAGCCAGTGCAGGTCGATGCCGAACGCACGCGTCTCGACGGCTTGCAACAACTTCTCCGGTTGGAAACGTGGCGAGCGTACCATCCGCGCTGCCAGGTTCGCAATACGCACCCGGAACCCGGCCTGCTGCGCGTGTGCCATCAGTGTGGCAAAGCCGATGGGATACATATCGAAAACCGGCGTCGAGGGCACCAGGTCCGAGATCGGCCCCCATAACGTCGCGCGCTCGCGGAAATCATAGACGCTCGGCGCGTGCAAAAACACCAGATCGTACATGCCACCTCCCCAGAATCTCCATGATCACCAGGGCGAGTATAACACAACATTAGAAATCTATTAGAAAAATCGCGCGCAGCTCGAATTTTCTTGACCATGATTTGTTATATGTTACAATAATTACGGCAGTAGAGACTCATCAAGAATAATGTGGAGAAATTCAATCTAGGGGGTACAGAACTATGGCTTTGCTGAATGATGAAATCGTTAAAAATGTGACTGAAATGTTCGCGAATCTCGCCAACGACGTGCGGCTCGTCGTTTTCACTAGCAAGAACTGCGAGTACTGCAAGGAGATCGTGCAGTTGGCCCAAGAGGTCGCGGCGACCTCTTCCAAACTAATCAGCGAGGTACACGACTTCGACACCGCACCCGATAAGGCTGCCGCGTACAACGTCACGATGGCGCCGGCAATGGTGATCGTGGGCAAGCGTGACTACGGTCTGCGCTATTACGGCATCCCATCAGGCCACGAATTCTCAACCCTGATGTATGGCATCCAGCGCGCTAGCCAGGGGGAGCCAGACCTCGATCCGCAAACGCTGAGTTACCTGAACGGGCTGACCCAGCCGGTCAACATCCAGGTTTTCGTCACCCCTACCTGCCCGTATTGCCCGCGCGCGGCGATCCTGGCCTACGACATGGCCGTAGCGAGCGATAAGGTCGTCGCCGACGTCGTCGAGTCGATGGAGTTCCCGGACCTTGCCAATCGCTTCAACGTGATGGGCGTGCCGCTCAGTGTCATCAACGAGAGCAGCCGGGTCGAAGGCGCAGCTCCGCCGCACATGATCGTCGATGCGATCAAGGCGGCGCTGGCCTAGTAACACGTAACGCTAAGACGTGCGCCTTTACAGCTCACACAGAATCGATCCCAAGCCCGGCTCACCTTGCCGGGCTTGATGATAAAGCGAAAGGGAGGCAAAACAATGTTCGAATTCACGCTCAGTCCCGAACCAACCAAAGCCGAGATCAGCGGCGGATTGTACGATGTCGTCATCATCGGCGCGGGGGCGGCAGGATTGACGACCGCCATCTACACCGCACGCGACGGATTGAAGACCCTGATCTTGGAACGCGAGGGCGCCGGCGGCCTGGCAGCAACCACCGAGATGATCGAAAACTATCCGGGATTCCCCGATGGCATCAACGGCGCGGAACTGTTGGACCGCTTCCGCCGGCAGGCCGAGCGTTTTGGCGCGGAGATCGTCGAGTTTGACGAAGTTGTCAAGCTCAACCCGATCAAAGCGGGGCAAATCGAGGTTCACACCGAAGGCGGGCTGGTCTACACCGGCAAGACCGTGGTCATCGCCACCGGCAGCCAGCCGAAGAAACTCAATATCCCTGGTGAGAAAGAATTCTACGGACGCGGCGTATCGTACTGCGCCACGTGTGACGGGCCGTTCTTCAAGGAGAAGAATGTCGTCATCATCGGTGCAGGGAACTCCGGCTTGCAGGAAGGGTTGCAAGTGCTCGAGTACGCCAAACACGTCACCTTCCTCGAATTCCTGCCCTACACGCGCGCCGAGCACATCCTGCAAGAGCGCGTCAGGAGCCATCCCAAGAGCACGCTGCTGTTCAATCAGCAAGTGACGGCAATTCAGGGCGACAAAAGCGTGACCGGCGTCGTTGCGGTGGATCGGGAGACCAAAGAGGAACACGTCTACCCCACCGACGGCGTCTTCATCTACGTGGGCTACTCGCCCTACAGCACCTTCGTGGCCGATCTGGTCGAGACCAACAAGTGGGGCTACATTTTCACGGATGAGAAGATGCGCACGAAAGTTGCCGGACTGTACGCCATTGGCGACGTGCGCGCCGACAATCCCGCCCAACTTAGCGTTTCCGTAGGTGACGGGGCAAAGGCGGCGTTGGCCATCCGCGACTTCATCCTGGAACTACAGGGGTAAGTTTTATCAGCAGATTAAGCGGATTGAGCAGATTCTTTTATCATCCACTCAATCTGCTGACTATTCTTAAGGAGGATCTTATGAAACCAAACATCGGCGACGGCGAGCGGCTCATCCGTGTGATTCTCGGCATTTATGGGATGCTCTTGGGTTTTCTCTTCATCCAGGGCGTCGTGGGCATCATTCTGGGCATCCTGGGACTGATCGCTTTTGCGACCGGCGCCGTAGGCTGGTGCGGCATCTACACACTCCTCGGCAAATCCACCCTCAAAGCCACGGCGGTAGAACCAGAGCAACCGGCGAATGAGGATAAAACGCCAACAGATGACGAACCCGACGAGGTCGGCAATCCCACCGAGGACTAACGACTGACAACTCCCCAGGAGATCACTTATGTTGATACAAAACACATCTGAAGTTCCGGCACAGGTTGTGCAGGAAGGCATTAGCATCCGCTGGCTGATCACCGAAAAGGAGGGGGCGCCGAATTTCGCGATGCGCGTCATCGAACTCCAGCCCGGCGTCGTCTTCACGCCACACCACCACCCTTACGAACACGAGATCTATGTACTCGAAGGTGAAGGCGTCGTCACCAATCCTGAAGGCGACGTCGGGACGATGCGACCGGGCGTCTTTGTACTCGTTCCACCGGACGAAATTCACGGCTACCGCAACACGGGCGACAAGCCCTTGAGATTCATCTGCGTCATCCCGCTACAGAACCAGGGGTGAGATTTTTTCTCAACGGATTCAACGGAATTTCACGGATATTTTTCCGTTTGATCCGTTCGATCCGTTGAGGTAGTTTTGGAGGTACAAACTATGGCAAACGTACAAGTGACCTGGACGGGTCCAGGGATGCGCATGGTCGGCGACGTCGAGGGCGGGCCGGCCATTCTCCTGGACTCAAGCAGTCCCGACTTCGGCACGCACAGCGGTCCTAGCCCCATGGAACTGCTATTGTTGGGACTCGCTGGGTGCACGGCAATGGACATCATCTCGATTATGGCGAAGAAGCGCCAGCCGATGACCAACTTACAAGTCAAAGTGCAGGGCGAACGCGCGGAGACGCATCCCAAAATCTGGACCAAAATCCACCTGGAGTACATCGCTTACGGCGAAGGCATCAGTGAAACTGCGCTGGCGCGCGCCATCGAGCTGACCGAATCGACCTACTGTTCGGCCAACGCGATGTTGAGCAAAGCTGCCGAAATCACCCGCAGCTACCGCATCGTCGCAGCGGCCAATCCGAACACGCCAGGTACAATCAACTAGTACCCTTGCGAAGGTTCAAAGGGGTAATAATATGACGGACTCTCGTTCTCAACCTTCGCAAGGGCGGGCAGAGAAATTGCTTCGCTTTTTGAAAGAAGACGGACTGACCGTTCTGATCGTCGTCGTGATCGTAGCAGTCTATGCCTATCTGCGCACGCCGGGAGACGAATTCGCTTCATTGAGTGAGTTGGACGCCCGGCTTACGGCGGGACAGCCCACCATCGTCGAGTTCTACGCCAACAATTGCAGCATTTGCCTGCTCAACAAACCCAGAGTCGATCAACTGGAACGCGATCTGGCAGGCCAGGCAACCGTGCTGCGCCTCAACATCAAGGATAACGTTGGCCTGGCACTCGCCTCGCGGTGGAACGTGGTCGGCGTCCCGACATTCTTCGTCTTGAACGGTGCTGGCGATGTCGTATATGGACGCGCCGGTGCGCCGGATATCGAGAGTCTCAAAGCCGCCGTCGTCGCTGCACAACCTTAATTTTTCCGTTCGATTCGTTGAATCCGTTGAGGCTGTCTGAGGGGCCTTAAAGATGGATGAAACGCCGTTCCCTGTGTTGGTTCCGGGGACGCCGGTGACGCCCCCTCATCCCCTGGCGCGTTACCGTGCGCCGACGCCGGTAGGATTTGCGCGCGCGGCGCTGGCGGATGTCACTACGCCCGGCGATCTCATCGTCGAGTTGGCCACCCATGAGGCCACATACATCCGCGAGGCTCTGGATATGGAACGGCGCGTCCTGGGACTCAACGTCAATCCCCTGCCTTTGCTCTGGATCCATGACGCGTTGCAGCCGGCCACGCTCTCCGAAGTGCAAGCCGCCTTCACGCGGCTCGGCGACCAACCCAAAGGTGCGCAGCCCTTTGTTGCGCACGCCCGCGCCCTCTATCTCAGTCGCTGCCCGGTCTGCCAGACCGACGGTGTGGCGGAGTGGTTCGCCTGGGAGCGCGACGCGCCGCGCCCCTTCGCCAAGCGCGTGCGCTGCCCCCACTGTAATGAACCGCGCGAGGGCCAGGTGGATGCGCGCGATAACGCTCTCCTCGATCAGTTCGCACCGCGTTCCGGCCCGGCCTACCACATCGCGTTGGGACGCGCTGCTCCGCTCGATGATCCCGTGCGTGAGCGCGCCGCCGAATTGGTCGCGCTTTACACACCGCGGAATCTGACCTTGCTGATGGACATCATCCACCGGCTACCGCAAGCGTCTTCCAACCCGGGCGTTCAGCGTGTGCTCGCGTTACTCGTCCTCGCCGCCCTCGATTTGGGCAGCAGCCTGGTCGCCTATAACGAACCCCTCACCCGCCCTCGCAGTCTACGCCCGCCGTCACGCTTTCTCGAAAACAACGTCTGGCTGGTGATGGAGAAGGCGCTCCAAGACTACGGCGCACGCACACACGCACCGGTTGGCAGAGCGATTGAGGCGCCAGATGTCGATACACCGCTGGACACCGCACTGGCGACGCTGTTACAAAGCCAACCGGGCGCCTATCTGCTCTTGTCGCACCCGTTGCGCACTGTTGCGCCGGCCATCTCAGAAAATTCCATCGCCGCGCTGTTTCTCCACCCACAACCGCCGGATGCCACCTTCTGGGCGCTTGCGGCGCTCTGGTCTGCCTGGCTCTGGAAAGACGCGCCTTATCCCGCCATGCACACCTTCCTGGGCCGCCGTCGCCTGGAGTGGGAATGGTACCGGCGCAGCTTGACGGCAACGCTCAAGCGCCTGCGCCCGCTGCTCAAGCGCAATGCTCCGCTGCTCGTCGTATTGCCGGAGGACGCGCCATTCTATGGCGTCCCGGCGATGCTGGCGCACATGATTGCCGCCACTGCGCAAGCCGGCTTCCAGGTGAACCGTTGGATCGCCTGCCCGCCTTGGGGCTACCGGCTGGCGCTGTACAGTGGTGGCTCCATCAACGCGCGTACGATAAGCGACCATCCGCTGCTCAAGGTCTTGCAGCGACGCAGCGAACCGGCGCAGAAAACGCTCTTGGAGGCTGTGCATCTCATCAACGCAGGGGAGGATGCAGTAGAGCACGTGGACACGCTACCTTCCCTGACCCAAGAGCCAGCCTTCACCGCCATCGCGCCGCGGATGGTGTGGGCCTCCGCTCCGGCCAAATACAGCAGACCCCTGGCGGATCGCGTCGAAGAAAGCGTGCTGCGCCTGCTGCAATCACAGGAAACGTGGACGCGCGCCGCGCTGGAACACGCCGTGTACGCGCAGTATTATGACACGCTCTCGCCCGAACCGGCGTTGGTGGTTGCCTGCATCGCCGCCTATACGGAGGCCGACGCGCAGGATGTTCTGCGTTTGCGCGCCGAGGATATGGCGGCAGCGCGTGGCGCCGAGACCCGCCAGATACGCGGACTGTTACGCCAATTGGGAGAGCGTCTGCGCTTCGAGGTGAGCCAGGATGAAGCCGGGGATATCGTGTGGGCCGACGCCGGAACGCCATCGTATCTGTTTCGCTGCACGACCACGGCGGCGTTGGGAGCACACCTGCTGGCCGCACATCCGCCGACGCCCGCGCGCCGCCATCTGGTGCTCCCCGGCGGGCGGGCCGCTTTGGCGGCCTTAAAACTCAAGCGCGATCCGCGCCTGCAACAAGCGGTCGAACGCGACCACTGGGTCTTCATCAAATATCGCCATCTACGGCGCATGGCTGCCGAGATCAACCAGCGCGCCGACATCGAAGTCTACCTGGGGCTTGACCCGATTGTGGAGCAGGTGCACGTGCAGATTCCGTTACCCTGGCAATAAAAAGGTAGACGGTAAACGGTAGACAGGAGACGGGGAGAATCGCTTCTGCCAGGGCAATAATAACGGCCCCTAACGATAGGGGCCGTTATTTCCACTCGCTCGGGCCGGTCTGCTGACCGCGCCGCCAGCATCGGGCCTTAGATTTGGAATCCGCCGCGTGCGTAGATGATCTTCTGTTGATACCCCTGGATGTAGGCCAACAGCCGGTGCTTCAGCCCCAGCCACAGTTCGGAAGCCAGAAAGTCTTCGACGATCTGCATATCCTCGCTTACAAACCCCATACTGATTTGTGGCCATGCACCGTAGATCGTGTACCAGGCGTCGCTCAATTGCAGCCCCGCATCCTGCAAGATAGCCGGGAATTCCTGCGAGATAAACGCGAAGTACTTTTTCTCGTTTCCGGGCTTGATATCCCAGGTCATCATCAATTTGACCGGCGCAGTCATAGGCACCTCATCCAGAGAGAACTGTGCGTGTCTCTGGGCCGCGACCTGCACGACCCAGAGACGTAGAGAGACATACGATTAGTAGTTCTTCAACACCAGCGGCAGGAAGATATAGTAATCAGAGGTTATCGTAAAGGTCACCTCAACGAGTACAGTACCTTCATCTGCATCATTGCTTTGGATGCGCAGCCACCCGGTGTAGATCCCTGCTTCGAGACCGGCGGGATCAAAGTAAACGGTTACGGGCGTGGGGCTGGCGCCGGGCGCAATCACTTGCGGCAAGATCACTGTCTCAGGATCCCCACCACCAACCGCAATTCTCAGCCAGGTGGCCTCAGTGGGCGTCATCACCTCGGCGCTCCAGAGCAAATCGGCGGTCCCTGCATTGCCCACCGTCAATATGTCCTCGAGCACCGTATCTGAACCTTCCATAGCAGACTTCGTGAAGCTTTCAGGCGTCCAGGTGATTTCCGGTGCACCGGGTACAGAGATGTTCTTGGAAACAGTCACCGGGGCGATACAGCCATTGCTGACAGTAAGCCCGACCTCGTAAGTATCGCTCACGGCATACGTGTGCTGGACGACCTGACCATTGCCGGTTTGCATATCGCCAAACGCCCAGGCAAACGTCATCGGGGTATCTCCTGCCGCTGAAGCCGTGAACGTCACCGGTTGGCCGGCCTGCGGATTGGCAGAGACCGTAAAGTCGACATTATGTGGCGGGATGCAGCCGGTCGTTACCCAGACCGTAGTCTCGTTAGAGGGTGCAGGGGCCGTTTCATCACTGTAACTGTAGGCCGTATTCGTGATAGCAGCCCCCTGAGTTGGCGCTCCTGCAAGGTACACTTTGAACTGCACAACCTTGACTGCCCCCTGGGCCATCGTGCCGATATTGCATGTGACGACCTCGTTTTGTCCTGGCGAACCGCTTACTGTACATTCGGGCGGCAACGTCGGTTGATCTACGTTTGTCCGCACGTTGATAGCATCGGTGATGACTACATTATGCAGGATGCCGCCACCATCATTGGTCAACCTGATGGTGTAGGTAATACGATCGCCCGTTTGCGTCACATAGGCGGGATCGACCAGTTTCTCAGCCGCCAGATGGGGATCCCGGATCTCCGAAGAGACCGAAGAACCTGTGATCGTATCCACCACCGCCAGACGATCTGACTGAATCGTATAGTTTTCGTTCACCGCGCTCTGTCCGGCAGTCCCGGGCTTCACTTGCACGACAACCTGCACGCTGCCCACCGTATCGACCGGGACTTCCGCAAGGTTCCAGGTGACCCACCCGCCTGATTGGCTACACATATCACCGCCAGAGCAACTCTGGTAAGCGAGCTGTGTGGGCAGTTGATCCCTGATAATCACATTGTAGGCCGGATCGGTACCGTAGTTCTCATAGGTGAGTGTGTAAGTGAGGTAGTTCCCAGGCGCAACCGGATGGGCAGGAACAACCGCTTTATCCACACGCAACCATGGACGCGCGACGCGCGTGACGAGCGGTTTGTCGATGGGACGCACGGGGATGCCGTCAGCCGAAGTCACCGTTGAGTTTTCCAGATCCGAGCCCTCGGCGTCTGTCTTCACAGTGCCCCAAATCGTGAAATGACCACTGCCATTGGCCGTCAACGCACTACACGTCCAGACCGCGTCGCCGCCGTCACCCACAGGCGGTATGAAGGCCCACGCAAATTGGCATCCACCTTGCGGCGCAGACTGTGCTTGATAGACAAAGTCACTGGGCAAGGTGTCCGTAATCCGCGCATTCAGCATAGCATCGGGGGATGTGCTCGTGTAATAGATCGTATAGGTGAGTGTGCGCCCAGGGAACGCCGGCACGGGCGTCGCAGATTTGGTAGTCGCGATACTTCTCTGCCAGGTGTGTTCTACTTCCTCCTGCTCTGTCGTTTGATCAGAGGTCAGGTTTACGGTGTTCATGTAGGAGATGGAGTTTTCGGCAACCGTCATTTGGAACAGGAGTGTCTTCATTTCGCCAATACCCAGCTCCCCGAGAGATTGGGTAGCGTAGGTTTCGTCACCGGAAAGCGTCCAACCGAAGGCGGCGTTTTGGGGAACATTGTAGGTCATATACGGACCCCACGTATCGGTGATGACGGCTCCAGTAGCCGTGTAGGTTCCCTGGTTGTGCACACGAATCGTATAGTCCAGGCTGAAACTCGTCCCAGGTGCAACCGGCGGACCGATTTTCTCTAGTACCAGGATCGGGCGATCCAGGATCATCGAGATATGGGCGTGCTTGGATTCGGCGCCGGCGCTTTCCAGCAATGCAGACGCCGTCAGCGGTCCGGCGAGGTCATACGGTAGCGGCGCCTTTACCCGCAGATTCACCGTAACAGTGCGATTGGTGCCGGTATTCGGTACGGCGGGATCGGAAAAGACATTGTCTGTATCAGGATCCGGCGCCGGAACCGCGGATACGAACTCCACGTAGGGGCCATAGTCCAGCGTCAGGACCACCGGTGAAGTAGGCGCCGAGCCGGTGTTGCTATACACCACCGTGTAGACAATCTCCTCATCGGCATGAACGTGCGATGGCCCGTACATCGCCAGGTTGAGATTGGCCGCCTGTAGGCCAACCGTCCGGGTGATGGTGTGCAACGGAATTTCGGCGCTCGACCACGACAGATTGTTCAGCAGTGCATAGACGCCGTCGGGAATGACATCTGCCACTTCCATGGTCAGGATGATTTGGCCATCTGTATCGGCAAGATTGCCCACATTCCACACCAACTGGCCGGCAGATGGCTGTGTCGGTAACGGTGTGGCATCAACAAAACTGACCAGGTCGGCATCAAAGGTATCGGTCAACACCACGTTCTGGTAATTGAACTCCAGACTCGTATCCGCATAGGACAGGGTATACGTCACCAAGGTCCCCGGCCCGACGTTAGCCTGCCAGGGCGTCTTGTCGACAGTTAGTCCCAACACAGATAGACAATTCGCACCGGGGCACGTGACCGACGGGACCGCCACTGAAATCAGATTGTAGTGGCGCTCGCCGAGGACGTCGCCTGGCATACTGGTGTAATCGACGGCGTAGAAATTGTTAGCCAGTGGTACTCCGGGAATAACAGTCGCCAGGACTTCCGCAGAGTATTCGACAGAATAAGTTGTCCCAATTGGAACGACATCCAACTCCCAGCACAGCAAGTTGTCGCCATGTACAGGTTCTGCTATTCGAGCGGGAAAACCACTACTGTAGACAATGTCTACCAACGTCGTCAAAACCATGCCAGCGGGTAACTGGTCACATAATTTGGCCTCATACGCCGGCGCCCTGCCGGTATTGCGGAACTCAGACCTAAAGCGCACCAATTGCCCTACTTCACGGGTGTAGGCACCACCATCGATGCGCGCTGTTTTGAAATACGTGAGGTTCCCCAAATAAGGCTGGTATACGTCCACACTGGCGTTAACGGCTGGCAGCGAGGTGAACGTCATTCCCGCAAACGGGCGCCAACTCAACACCGCACTGTTTGGAGACACACGGAAGTTGACGAGGTCAGTGGCGGTTGCCCAAACCAGATCACCTTTATAGTCCACCCCGGTGTTGTGTGCCTCATAAACAGCCGTGATGTACCGCGCGCTTGCGGATACGGGCAAACTTTCCATAGACCAGACCAAACGTTCACGTATGAAGCCGCCAGTAGCAACAGTGCCCGTCGTCACGGTAATGTCGGTGATAACGGCCCCGCCCTGGACATCCAACGTACCTGGGATGTAGTGAAAACCCAGGGGAAGATCATCCCTGTAGTACGGTTCGGGCAAATAAGTGTTAGCCCCTTGGATAAACTCAACCGTATACGTGAGCACCTCGCCGATCCGGATATCCGCCCCCGATGGCAAATTCGAGCTTTTGGAATGAACCAGGCCCGGTTTCAAAGACGCCGTTAAGGGATCGGGAATGTACACACCTTCGTATGCCATATCACCCGCAAACGTTTCATAAACAATTTGGGTCGCATAGGCAAATTCCGTGCCAATCGTAAACGTCGACGGCAATGTCGCCGTGATCACAGCTTGCCAACCAGTTCCACCCACCAGACTGACGGGAACATTCCAGGCAACATACGTGACACTACCACTGGTGCTGGTCGTTCCGGGCCCGGCGCCGTTGCTACCTTGCGAGGCATCATACGTTAGTCCAGATCCCAAAGTGGCCGTGAAGACAATATCATGGGCAGTGGGACCAGCGTTGGTGGCAACAAACGTGAAGCGCACTTGCTCGCCTCCCGCACCAACGCCAGCCGCATCCAGATAGACGGGTGTCGCCACGACAGTTATCGTTGGACGAATCGCGCCTACGGCCGGGGCGGAATCATCATTAACCTCGACCGTAGTCGTAGCACAGCCTGGGGCATCAGCACAATAGCGAAGGAAGCCCGTTAGCCTAAGATTCGTAGTTCCAAGTTGGGTAGTGCCGACATATTGGTATTGCGTACGGACGGCATACACAACCATCGTCAGGGTAGCCGGGCCGGTGATCGTCCCCTGGTTGGGAAAAATGACCAACGCACCATTGCGTCCAATTGGAATTGCTCCCTCATACGGGAGCAATTGAGCCCTGGTACCCGTATACATTGCGTCCCAGCCCGGACTGGAACCCAGGGGATAAAGTCCGTCCTGCAACATCACCCGGGGAGAAGCATCGTAAATCGTTTCGCCTGAGGGGACTTGATATACCACCGTCACTGTGACCAATTCTCCGGCCACGGCCTGCATAATCGTATTATTGGTATCCGTGACCGATGTCACAAAGCTTTTCGTAATGGTAGGCGCTAACGGCGCAGCCAACCCCTTCGCAGCCCCTCCGTGGAAGGACAGCAGGAGCAACAGCGCGGCGATCCCAATACAGACCGCGCCAAATCCGTACCGCAGACGCTCGCGGCGTGAATCCAAGGACAGTTGGTTTTCCTTAATCATCGTAACCTCCTCATTGACTGAAACTTATCGAATCAACAACGGATAAAGTAAATCACAGTGTGGGTATGGGAATGCATCCAACCATAATTATACCATAAATATACCAACAGGCACAATCAAGGCTCACTACAGATCCACATCCCGCTTGACCAACAGTTTTTGTCCCGAAGACACACGCACCAGCATAAATTCCAAACAACATTCAAACCATCTAGGGCTCTAACTGCTTCATAATTTCGCGCGCTTCGTTGGCCCACTGCTCTGGCGGCTGCGTATCCAGGAACCGCTGGAGGGTCGTTTTTGCCGAGGCAATATCGCCACCGGCAAAATAGGCCATTCCGAGGGCGAATAACGCCTCGCGCATCTCCGGATTGCCTTGTGTTGCCTGTTCCAACAACTCAATCGCCTCGGCAATACGATTTTGATTCAAGTAGAGCGTCCCCAGTCCCACAAGCGCTTCAGGTTTTCCCGGTGCTAACGCCAATACCTGCTCGAACTCGGTCTCAGCTTGCTGCAAATACGACAAATCAGAAGTCGAAATGGCAATCTGTAGATAGGTGGCACCGAGTTGATAATGGCTGTCAGGATCGTTGGGGTCGGCGGCCAGGGCGGCCTTGAATTCCGCAACGGCCGTTTCCATCTCGCTGGTCTGATAGGCCAGCACGCCCAGGTTGTGATGGACCGCTGCTGCACGCTGCGGTTCCAACGCCATCGCCTGAGAAAATGCCGCCTGCGCTTTAGCGTATTCACCCAGGTTGAAATAGGTCAGGCCAAGCATAAACTGCGCCTCGGCGTTCTGCGGCTCCGTAGCAATGAGCCTCTCCAGGGCGTCGCGCGCCGCGGCATACTGGCCGGCATCCATCTGCGCCTGCACTTCTTCAACGCTGACCGTCACCGGCTGCGACCTGGACGAAGCCTGTATCACGAGATACAAACCGACGCCTACCAACACCACAATGACTCCTACGATCAACAATCGCCCCTGTTTTTGCATCTTTCCTCCTGAATATGTAATTTCGCACCGCTTAACGCGCAACTCTCGTTTATCCCCCCTGCTCTGGTTCCAGGAGGACCACCTGGGTCTCTTCGGCGCCGTTGCCGCCCGAAAGCACTTTTAGAGTGGGTTGTGGATCGCCCCACGTGACGCCCATCTCCTTCAGGAAGCGGTTGACGGGGTTGCGCGACAGCTTGAGGCCGGGCGTCTTGTAATTCATCGGCACCACAATGTCCGGCTCTACCATACTGATGATTTCGGAGGCCATCGCTGGAACCAAACCGCCGGGAAGGCCCACCGGGATAAGCAGGACGTTGACCGATCCCATCGCTTCGACCTGCGTCTGGGTGGGCGTATGGCCCAGTTCGCCCAGGTGACACACCACCACGCCATTGACATTCACCGAAAACACGATGTTTTGCCCCGCTTCGGCCCCCCGCTTGCGATCCCGGAAGGTCGCCACCCCGGTGATGAACAGGCCGCCGATTTCATACTCGCCTGGCGCGGCCAACGTGCGTGCGACGCCGCGCAGCCCCTTCCACCGGGCTTGTTGTGGATCATCAAAAAGCGTGCTTGAGGTGACGATCTCCGCGCGGCTGCGGGGTAGAATCAAGCCGGTTTCCTCTTCGTTGAAGGGGTCCATCACCACTGCCGGATACCCGCGCTCAACGATGCGGAAACATCCCAAACCATACCATGTCAATTCCATTTTGTTGGCTCCTCCAAGAGAATAGTCTCGTCGTTGCTAATCCAGTCGTCTTTACACTTGATTATATGCAAAAGAGTCGAAATACAAAAGTGAGTTCCATCTAAAATTGCGTTTGTCCCCCTGAATGAGTTATGCTATAATGAAAGCCAGAGGTAGATATGGCCCAGAATACCTTGCAACTGATCCCTTCACAGCAATCGCGCCAATTGATCGATCTGGCCGAACGCGCGCGCCTGGGACTGAGCCGCTTCGCCGATGCCGATGTCGAATATAACGCCGTTGGTCTGCAAATGCTGGATGAGTGGATCGATCGTCACTTGAGACAGTTCCCCCGCCCCTCCAAAGAGATTGTGATGGCCTGGGGGACCTTCCTGGGCGAGACCTTCCGCCGGCGATTTGACGGCGAATGGGGGCTGAACCAGGCCGAAGGCAAGCCCCACCTCGGCATCATCTGTCCAAAAGGCGAAGTGGGCTTGCTGTTCATCGATGTTATGGATCAAATGCAACGGCGCATCAAAGAAGGGATAAACGAATCCCTGGCCTTTTATTACACGATCAAAAGCGTGGAAATGCGAGAGGAATAACCTCCCGGCACACCGGATTGTGATCCCGGACAAGTGCGTCGACGTCGAAGTTGCACACCGCCCCGCCAGTATGCGGGGCGGTGTGCATTGATTACATATTGCTTAAAATCCGGCGCAGGTCTTCCGGTGTGTTGGCAACAATGGCGACGTAATCCACGCCCGGATAATACTGGTTGAAGAACGCTTTGAGATCGCCGGGCCATCCCTGCGGATTGACGGCGATGACTTTGCGCGCCCGTGGCCCCACACCGGCATCGTCGGCGCTGCCACCGATAGTCCAGTGATATTTGCTCCACACCCCGCTATCGAGCGCCGCGCGTAACCACGGATCGCCGGCCCCTGGCGGCAGCAGCACATACGTCCGGGCATACGGCTCGCGCGGCGGTATAAAATCATGAGGCATCACACCGGAGACAGGTCGTGGCAGCACCTGGAAAGACATCGCCTGTAGCACATGGCCGGCGGTTGTTGAAATATGCGCCATGTACGTACCCGGCACAACAATGACATTCCGCCAGGTTGTGCTCGTCGCCGTACACTTCGTCGTTCCCTGGAAAACTTCACCGCCTGTAAACTGTATCACCATTTTGTCCGGCGCCGGCCCGCCTGAAGCCTTGATTTCAAACGGTTCGCCCTGTACCGGCATGTCCGGGGTCATCGCCACGGTCAGCGAAACAGGTGGCTCTTCCGGCTCCACAACGGGTGGCTCTTCCGGTGGAAGCACACCGCCATCCACCGCGACAAGCTCCATTGCATCCATATATGCATCGCAGTGCTTGAATGCCCACAGGACAGCGCTGCGGACAAAGAACGTCGCCGCCGTCCCCTGCGCGACCACTTCAACCGGCGGCACCTCCGCGTGAGCGTTGTAGATATGCGCCCCTTCGCCCCAGACGACCGAGCTGGCCCAGGGATCGGTTCCACCCGTCGGATCGATGCCGATGGTGAAGGTGAAGTTGCGCACATTGTCCACCTTGTCATAGACAGACGCGAGGACAAAAAAAGGGCCTTCGCCGACGCCATCGCTTACGCGCGGATTATCCTGCCCGCTGGACCAGGCGTGCGCAAAACCTGTACCCCGTAACCACGTTCCAGGCGTAATCCCTTCGACGCGCTGGTAAACGCCGGCATCGTGAATCCGGTAAAATGTGAAGAATTTTAGCCCGCGATTGCCTTCGTAGATACGCAAAGGATCGAGAAACGGGGGTTCACGGTTGATGACGTGCATCTCAGGACGCCCGTAGCCTATGATGTTGGCAGGATCATGCGGAACCGGCCCGCCTTGCTTCCAGAAAGCCACCCAATGCTCTGGCACAAAAATCTCGCCGAATTCTTGCCCGGTGTGCGTCTTGCGCCACCAATTGCCTTCGAAGCCGGGGTTATTCAACAGATTTACCATCGCTCCAACCCTCCTTTGGGGCAGCGTTCAGCCAGAGGCCTGCTCTGTCTTCATTAAACTACCGAAGCAAGACATTGTCAACAACGCGAGAGCAGGTGAGCATAAGTAGCCATTACGGCTTAATCGCCGGATTCGGGTGGGTCTTCGGGATCGTCGTCGTCGTCGCGCTCGCTCTTGGCATGTTCCGCAAACTTCCGCAGGCGCGCTTCCACCCGGGCGTGGACCGAACCATCGGGGAAAACGCCATCCGCATCGCGTTCAACCACCGCCAACCCGGTCAAAAGTTCCAAGCCCTCATCCACCGACTCGACTGCGTAGATGTGGAACTGTTCTGCCCGTACCGCCTCGACGACGTCCTCACGCAGCATCAGATTCCTCACGTTGATCGCGGGAATAATCACGCCTTGTGTGCCCGTCAACCCGCGCTGGCAGCACACCTCGAAGAAGCCCTCGATCTTCTCAGCGACTGCACCGATGGGCAGCACCCGTCCATGCTGATCCACGGCACCGGTCACCGCCAGGTCTTGCCGTAGCGGAATTTCGGCAATCGACGAGATCAGCACGTACAACTCCGCGGACGAAGCGCTGTCCCCGTCGATGTCGTCATACGTCTGCTCGAAGCTGAGGCTGGCTTCCATCGAGAGCGAGTGCTCGATCCCGTACTGCCCGCCAAAATAACCGATCAGCGTCAATAGTCCCTTGCCGTGAATCGGCCCACTCAACTGCACTTCGCGGTGGATGTTGAGCACATTGCCCCGGCCCACGTAAGCGCGCGCTGTAATGCGGCTCGGCAAGCCATAGACATAGCCCCCAAGCGACGAGACCGTCAGCCCGTTCACCTGCCCCACGACGGTGCCAGACGTGGCAATCACCAGGCTGCCCTCACCGATCGCGCGGTGGGCATATTCCTCGCCCAGGCTCACCCGCCGTTTCTGCTGGCGCATAGCTTCCAACACATCCGCTCGCTGCACCGCTGTGTGGCCGCTCTTTTTGGCCCAATACGCGGCCTCGCGCGCCAGGTCGGCGATCTGGCCGAATTGGGTGCTCAACCGCTCTTGGTGTTCCGCCATCCGCGAGCCATACTCTACCACCCGGGCGACGGCTTCCGCCGCAAACGGCAACAGATGCTCGTCCTCGCTCAACGTCCGCACAAACCGTACATACGTGGCCTCAGCTTCCGGAGTGCGGTCCATTTCCGAATCGAAGTCGGCCAGCACCTTGAAGAGCTTGGCGAAATCTTCATCGTAGGCGTACAACGCATAGTAGATGTGCGGCGAACCGCGCAGGATCACCTTCACGTGCAGCGGAATCGGCTCGGGGATGGGCGTCACGGTGCGTACCAATTGCTGTCCATCCGGCGATTCGATGCGGATAAGGCCGCCGAACAGCGCGCGCTTCAGTCCCGTCCAGACGTAAGGTTCATCCATCAACGCTTCGGCATCGAGGATGAGATAGCCGCCGTTGGCGCGATGCAAGGCTCCGGGCCGGATCAACGTGTAGTCCGTGACAGAGGCTCCGCGCCGCACATCGTACTCGATGCGTCCGAAGAGTTTATCATACGTAGGCGCGTCCTCAATGATCACCGGCGCGCCCTGCGTGTGCGCGTTATCGACCAGCAAGTTGACCCGGTAACGCTGATGGACCGGGATCTCCAGCAGCGATGTGCTATCGTCCTCAAAACCCTCGTCACCCTCACTGCGGAATGTGTTCACGTTTTCGATAATGTCCTGCAACACTTCGGACAGGTACTCGCGCACCTCTTCCTGATCGGTGTATTTTTCGCGCAGTTCTTCCACCAGTGGGCTGACGGTGAAATTTGCCACTTCGCGATCCAGATGTTCGATGGCGGCCTGGGTGCGGCGCTCGTATTCACGCAGGCGGCGCATCGCTCCGCCGAGCATATCATCCAACGCATCAAGGTTTTGCTCGACTGCCGTGCGGTCCTCCGTCTCCAGTTGGCTGAACGCCTCCGGGGTAAGCAATTCACCATCGCGCACGGGAGAGATGTACAGCCCCGAAGGCGAACGTACCAGCGCAAAGCCGCGCTCGCGGCAGGCCATATCCACCGCCGCCAACTCCTCCTGCTGCATGGCGCGGAACTGCTGCTCCAGCGTTTCGCGCGCTTCGGCATACTGGTCCGTATCGAACGCCTGCAATAGCCGCTCCATCAAGCCGCTGTTGAAACGCTCCATATCCGCGCGCAGTTCGGCGCCCCGGCCGGGCGGCAGGCTGATAGCCCTGGGCATGCCCAGCTCGGTGAAGTGGTTGACGTACACCCAATCGTTGGGCGTCTCCGCCTGAGCGGCCTGCTCGTGCACGATACGCGACAGAATCGAACGACGCCCCGTCCCCACCGGCCCCATCACGAAGACGTTGAAGCCTGGACTTTGGATATCCAACCCAAAGTGGATGGCCTCCACTGCCCGATCCTGACCGATGATCGTCGGCGTGTAGGGTAGTTCGTCGGTCACTGCAAAAGAAAAAGTCGCCGGATCACACGCCCGATATAGCGCGTCCGGAAGAAGTCGTTTAGCCGTCATCTGCTCAGTTTGCTCCATTAAAAATTATCCAATCCGTATTGTCAACACAAAGCAGGACCAAAAACGAAGCCGCCTTGACCTCATTCTTGGTCCCGCAAATGGCTGTTAGTTCTCAGCCGTCAGCTTTCAGCCTTCGTGTAATACCAGACTCTCGCAGACATCTTTGCTGACCGCTGTTCTACCGCCGCCCCAGGTGCATCGGCATAACCACGTGCACAAAATCATCGTCGCCCACCGCCTTGATCACACCAGGATTGGTGGGGGCGTTCAGTTCCAGCGCCACCTGCGGCGTGTCCAGCGCCGAGAAAACATCGACCAGGAAACGCACATTGAACGCAATATCCAGTCCATCGCCTTCGACGTTCGCCATCAACTCCGTGGACCCCTGCCCCGATTCGGCGGAATCGGCAGAGACAGTGATGCGGCCCGCCTGAATGGAAAGCGTGACGATATTCGCCACATCGCGGGCGAAGATGGCCGCGCGCTTGCAGGCTTGCAGGATCTCCTCGCGCCCCAGAACCACCGTCGTCTTGGATGCAGCCGGGATGATGCGCCGCACGTCGGGAAAGTTGCCGTCGATCAACTGCGAGTTGAGCACCGTGTCCGTCAGTTTGAAGAGAATCTGGTTGTGCGGGTGCGTCGTCGAAATGTTGACCGGCTCTTCCTGCGCGCCGATGATGCGCATCAGCTCGGAGAGCGCCCGCGCCGGGATAATGACGCTAAAGGGCGTAGGAACCGGATGAATCAGCGGGATGCGCCGCATCGACAAGCGGAACCCATCGGCCGCCGCCAGCGTGAGGGTGCTGCCTTCAAATTCTGCCAACACGCCGGTGAGCACGGGATGGCTCTCGTCGGTCGAGGCGGCAAACGTGACCTGCACCAGGCCCGTGCGCAAATCGCCGGCCTCCACGGCGAATCCGTCGCCCTGCTCCGGCTCCGGCACAACCGGGAACTCGTCGGCGGAGATGCCCCGGAAGCGTGCGTTCACCATCCCGCAACTCAACGCCAGCGAGAGCGTTTCGTCGTCCATTGTGAGATCGACCTGATCCGGCGGCAGCGAGTTCACCAAATCGATGAAATTGCGTGCAGGAACGGTCAGCGCACCGTCGGTCTCCACGCGGGCGCCCACCCAATGCACTACACTCAATTCCAAATTCGTCGCCGCCAGCTTGAGCTGCCCGTGATCGGTCGCTAAAAGAACGTTTGCCAAAATCGGCATCGTCGTGCGTGAAGGAACCGCCCGCCCAACAATGCTCAGTCCCTTGGAAAGGTTTTCCTGCAAGCAAGAAAGTTTCATCGAGGGCCTCCTGATAACCTTGAGTTAGTTGTGATTACATTCAGTATACTCGAAGCTGATGAAACGGCAAGAAGCAGGGGGATCGGAGATCGGAGATCGGAGATCGGAGATCGGAGATAGAGAGAGCATCACACATCACGTATCACGCTGCACATTGAGGCTCGTTTGATCTGACGAGATAGCCAGTTGCACGGCGGCGGTTGCCAGCCCGACAATCAGCCAGAACAAGGTGACGGAGTGGTGGAAGTCGAGGCTGAAGAAGTAGCGGTCGGATAAACCCGCGATCAGACCGCCGATGATGGCTGCGTGAATGCCGTACCACAATGGCTCCAAGTCCGGCGTACGCTCGGCGGATTTGCGCCAGCGCCAGAACCGCACGAACAAGACAACGGCGATCGCCATAAAGACGGCCAGGCCGATCAGGCCCATTCGCTCGGCAATGGTCAGGTACATGCTGGCGACTGCCGTGTAGATGTCGATATCCGGCGCGCCGGCAAACCCCACCCCAAGCCACGGGTAGCGGCCGATGAGGATGAAGGCATCTTTATACTCGCCCATCCGCATTTGCATCGACAGGTCTTGAAATTGCAGTCCTTCGATGAAGTGCCCAATGTACGCCTGCGTCCAGGGCAGCACCAGCACCAGAATCACCGCCGCCGCGATCCAGGGCAACAGCTTGCGGTAGCGCAGCACGCTTATCGTCAAGATCGCCAGCGCTGCCGCCGCCATTGTCCCCCGCGAGACGGTCAACCCCAGACAAATCCCCATCACGCCGAGGCAAGCCACCACCAGCCAGCGGGGCAAGAGCGGGCGTTTGGCGAACAGTTGCGGAACGGCCATCGCAATCGCCACATTCAAGAGGCTGCCGAGCACGTTAGGATCGACGGAGGTGGACGTGGCTCGCTGCATCAAAGACGGATCGTCGCGGATGTAGCGCAGTACGCCTGCACCGGTGGGATAGCCCAGACGGCCCAATGCCGAGAGGATGCGTATCGTCAAAAGATCGGGCAGCAAATACAGGATAATCCCCAACACCGCCGCTGCCGTCGCTCCCAGGATCAACCAGCACATCAGCCGCCCCAGGCGACCCACATCGCGCACCGTGTTGACGACGAGATAGAACAACGCCAGGCTAAGCATCGTCTCGGCAAAGCGCCGGATCAACGTCACGGTCAGCGCCGCGTGCCCCAAACCGGCGACGAACGTGCCCACCGCCAGCACGGCGAAGACCAGCACCAGCGCGCCCAAGGGCGTTGCCTCGAACCGCTGTTCCTCGCCCAGAAAATAGGGCAGCAGCCAGACGCCGAACAGGCCTATCAACGCCAGATCCAAAAAGGTAGGCGTAAACCCGATGCTGAACGGCAAAGAGGCAAACGGTAGCAGTGTGATAATGCCAATCACGCCCATATAAGCCACTTCGATATCGTACACCATCCAGAGGGCCACCGCCAACACCACCAGCAGTGCAATCACCGGCAGCGCGCCCACTTCCGCGATGAGCCACCCGCCGCCCACGCTCACGCCAATCGCCAGCAGCGCCGCAATCACGACCAACAGCCAGCGGTGGCGGCTAAAGATCAACGGTCGCAGCACGCTGCTTTCGAGCAAATCCTGAATGGTTGTACGCCAGTTTGTCATTGTACCTCTGGCGGGTCATTATACCCGCCCGTGAACGCGCGTCAAGAATCATCAGAGTTGACGCTCATGTATTTACGTGATAAACTTGAATCCGTGGAGGTGAAGCATGAACACAGCAATGGAAACACAGAACGTGACGCTGACGCTCCCCAAAGATGTCCTGCACGCGTTAAAAGCCATTGCCGTGCCACGCGGCACATCGATCTCCGACCTGCTAACCTAAGCACTCAAAGACCTTGTTCGGCAAAAAGATACTTACGAAGCCGCAATGCAGCGCCAGTTGGCGATGCTTGAATACGGATTCGATCTGGGCACCAAAGGTAATATTACCTGGTCGCGGGAGGAATTACACGAGCGTTGACGCTCATGGGCAGATGTATGAGAGCGTGCAAGTACAGCATCCGTTCGTGACGAGTGATGAACAATAAACGCTTTATCGGTCTGCGCGTCAAGCTACTGGTGGGCTTTACGCTACTCTTTAGCGCCGTCTTCGGCCTAATCTTCTACTGGATCTACCGTTTCACGGACGATCAAACCCTGGCGCACATCCGCGAGCAACTGGTCACCACCATCGAAGGCGCGGCGCAGGGTGTGGACGGCGACATGCTCGTGGCGCTGGCGGCGGAAGGCCAGCCCAACACCGACGGCTTCTCGGACGATCCCCGGTATGCAGCGTTACTAGACTGGCTGGAACAGGTACAAGCGTTCGAGCCACAGGCCTGGCCTTATCTCTACGTTGCCGGCAGCCAGCCAGATGAGATTATCTTCGTAGTGGATTTATGGGCACGCTACGACCCAGACAAGGCTGCACCGTTTATGTATCCAGAAGAAGACGAAGATTTATACCCCGGTCTGAGCGAATTACATGTCGCGGACGATGCATCCGGGCGACTATTGATTACGAGCGACCAATGGGGTGAATGGGTTACGGCCTCTATGCCGGTGACGAATGTGACCGGCGAGCACGTCGGCGGCATCGGCATCGACTTCGAAGCCAGCTATGTCCGGCAAGTGCGACGCTCCGTTGCCGGGCGGGTCACAATCGCATTCATCGTCGCGTATGCCATTCTGTTTGCCGTCGTGTTCTTCGCCACGCAGACGGTGGCACGCCCGGTGGAAGCCTTGGGCCAAGTAGCCCGGCGGGTAGGCGGCGGGGATTACACACAGCGATTCGCCCGCTCGATGGCGACGCGGTACATTGACGAGTTCGACGTGCTGGCGGAGACTTTCAACGAGATGGTGGCGCAGGTCGATCAACGCGAGCAATCGTTGCGCCGCGAGGTCGCCGAACTGCGCATCGAAATCAACGAAGCCAAGCGGCAGCAGAACGTCGAAGAAGTGGTGGATACCGAGTTCTTTCGCGAGTTGCAGGCCAAAGCGCAACAACTACGCCAGCGTTAGGATAGTTGACGCGCGTGTATTTCGCGTATACTTACCGCAATATAATTGAAAAGTAGCTACAGCCATTATTTTACCCGAAGGGGGAATTATCCATGCAATACGGTTACTTCGACGACAATGCAAAAGAATATGTCATCACCCGGCCCGACACGCCGCAATCGTGGAGCAACTATCTCGGCTCCACCGAGTACGGCGCGATCATCACCAACAACGCGGGCGGCTACGGCTTCTACAAATCGGGGGCGCGCGGGCGGTTTATGCGCCTGTTCTTCAACAGCATCCCGATGGATCAGCCGGGGCGCTACTTCTACCTGCACGACAAGGCCAATGACGACTACTGGTCGGCCTCATGGCAGCCGGTGGGCAAGCCACTCGACCAGTATCACTCCACCTGCCGCCACGGCACGGCCTACTCCATCTTCGAATCGCGCTACAACGGCATTGCGACCGAGGCTACGTATTTCGTACCTCTGGGACAGACCTTCGAGTACTGGCGGCTCAAGGTCACCAACGAGAGCGACCATCCGCGCGAGATCGACGTGTTCACCTACTGTGAATTCACCAACCAGTGGATGACATTCCAGGACACGGTGAACCTGCAATACTCACTCTTCATCGTGCGCGGCTCGCTGACCGACGACAATCTGCTGCGTATCGCCATCGAGGACAACCTCACGCCCCGCGACGAAGAGGCTCTTCTGCACCACAAGTTCAACCAGACGTGGATGGGATTGATCGGCGCGCCGGTCTCCGGCTACGACACCAGCCGCGAAGCGTTCCTCGGTCCGTACCGCAGCTACCACAACCCGCTGGCGGTGGAAAAGGGGCAGTGTAGCAACAGCCACGCCTATGGCGACAATGCCTGCGGAACACTGCACACCACGTTGACGCTGCAACCGGGCGAAAGCCGCGAGGTGCTGGTGATGCTCGGCATCGGCGACGCGCGCGTGGTGGGCAAGCGCGCCATCGCAGAGTACGGCTCGCTGGAACGCGCCGCCATCGAGTTACAGAAGTTACAAGACGCCTGGCACGCCCGTCTCGGCAGCCTGATGACCGAGACGCCGGACGAGGACTTCAATCATACGGTCAACGTATGGGGCCTCTACAACTGCCTCATCACCTTTGCCTGGTCGCGCGCCGCCAGCTTGGTCTACAACGGCGAGCGCGACGGCCTGGGCTATCGCGATTCGGTGCAGGACATTTTGGGCGTGTCCGCCGCCATTCCCGAAGAAGCGCAAGCGCGTCTCGAATTGATGCTCACCGGACAGGTCTCTAACGGCGGTGCGATCCCCGTCATCCAGCCGTTCGACCATCGCCCCGGCCACGAATCCCCACCGCCCGACGAGGATTACCGCTCCGACGACTGTCTGTGGTTCTTCAACGTCGTCCCGGCAATGGTGGGCGAGACGGGCGATTTGAGCTTCTACGACAAAGTGCTGCCCTACGCCGACAAGGGCGAGGCGACCGTCTTCGGCCATTTACGCCGCGCGCTGGAATTCAACCTGGAGCGCACCGGCAGGAATGGCCTGCCTTGCGGCCTGCACGCCGACTGGAACGACTGTCTCAAGCTCGGCTACTACGGTGAAAGTCTGTTCGTCTCCTTCCAGGTGCGGCTCGGCCTGACGATTTACGCCGACATCGCCGCACGGCTCGGTAAACCGGAGGAAGCGGCCTGGGCGTTGGCGCAGCGTGAGACGCTCGAAACCAACATCCAGAAGTGCGCCTGGAACGGCGACTGGTTCATCTGGGCCATTGGGGACGACGGCACGGTGTACGGCACGAAGGATTCGCCGGAGGGGCAGGTCTACCTGAACACGCAAATCTGGTCGGTCATCAGCGGAAGCGCGACGCCGGAGCAGGCGGAACGTTGTATGCAGACCGTCAAGGAGCGCCTGGCGACACCCTACGGCCTGATGCTCTGCGCGCCGGCCTTCGTCAATATGCCGGTGGACGTGATGCGCGCGTTGGTCTTCAACCCCGGCATCAAGGAGAACGCCGGCATCTTCAACCACACGCAGGGCTGGGGTGTGATGGCCGAATGTCTGCTCGGTCACGGCGACCAGGCCTTCGACTATTATCGCGCCGCCATGCCCGCGGCCTACAACGACCGCGCCGAAATCCGCCAGTGTGAACCCTACGTACAAGCGCAGACGACCTACTCCACCTTCTCGCCGCGCGCGGGGAACACGCGCACCTCGTGGCTCACCGGGGCGGCGGCCTGGGCGTACTTCAGCGCCACACAGTACATCCTGGGCATCCGCCCGGAGTTGGATGGCTTGCGCATCGACCCGTGCATCCCTTCGACGTGGCCCGGCTTCAAGGCCACGCGCCGCTTCAGGGGGCGCACCGTGCACATCGAGGTCAAGAACCCCCACGGCATCTGTCGCGGCGTCCACGCACTCACGCTGAACGACGAAGTTCTGCCCGGCAACGTTATCCCGGCGGACCGGCTGGCTGAGGAGAACCACGTCGTGATCATCTTGGAGTAGGCAACAAAAGCACAAGGCGCCAAAATGACCACGAATCTTCACGAATTTATAGGAAAAAAGTTGTGTTTATTTCTATTTCGTGATATTATGATTTCAGTTAGGAATATGTAACACTTTCTGCGATTGTGTTTATCAAGATTTACAGCCATCTTTTGTAGACAGCGGCAACACTTTAACCGGAGGGAGCTACCTATGTTAGACAATCTGCTTGCCAAGGCTTTTACAATTTTCGCGCAGGTTATGGTCAAAATCCAGCCCATCTGGGACAAATACAAGATCCTCATCTCGATAGCGCTAGGCGTCGCGATTGGTCTGATCCTCGGTTGGGGCGTTTTTCCGGTGGCATACGAAAACGCCAATCCCGGCAACATGCGGGCAGACTTCCGCTCCGTGTATCTGGCCGGGATCGCCGAAGAGTATTTGCGCACCAACGATGCCAATGTAGTGCGCGAGGGCCTGGGCATTGGGACCGATATGCCGAAACTTCGCACCATCCCCTGGCGCGCCAATCCTGATGTCTTGATCAAGGATCTCGACACTGCCGTGGCGCACGCAGAGGCGGGGAGGTTCAATATCGGTGATAGACTTCCCGCTCTGAGATACCTCCAGCAAAGCCTGCCAGGTCTGTTGACCATGTGGGAAGCCGAGGAAGCGGCTGCACAAACGGCCGGCGGATTGTTCAGTACCCTTATCCGTATCCTGGCGATGTTGCTGGTGATTGTGTTGATCGCGTTGGCGTTCTGGTATTTGCTCATCGGGCGCAAACAACGGACCGACGATTTAGCCACCGCCGTAGGGGCCGCGTCCGGCGTTCTCACGCCCGGTGCACCACCGGTAGGTGTGATCCCACCCGGCATGGTCGGCGAGGAACCGGAAGTCGGTCCGTCTTCCGTGAAGACGTACACCTACGTCCTCGGCGATGATTACTTCGATCCGTCGTTTAGCATCGAAATCGGCGCCGACTTCTTCGGTGAGTGCGGCATCGGCATCTCGGAGACGCTCGGCGCGGGCGACCCCAAGAAGGTCACCGCATTCGAGACCTGGCTCTTCGACAAGAGCGATATCCGCACCGTTACTACCGTCCTCGCAAGCGACTATGCGCTGCAAGACCCCGGTCTGCTCGAAAAACTTCAGCCCAAACGAGATGGCGATAATCTCCAGCAAATCCATCCCGGTATGGAGGTCACGCTAGACACGACCGCGCTGCGCGTTAAAGCGTTGATCACGGAGGTCGAATACGCACAACAGGGAACGCTCCCGCCCAACAGTTTCTTCCAAAAAGTCACGTTTGAACTGCGTGCATGGGTGAAGCAACTCGAGTAAACGTCAGGCGTTTTGGCATCCATCGTGACAGCTTCGTGGTGCCGAAGTCACTGAAGCCGGCAACACACACCCGATCCAAGCCATAACAAAAAGCCCCTACCGTTGAGGTAGGGGCTTTTACATGCTATGCATCTTTACGGTTCCGGCGTACTGACAACTTCTGCGTTGGCCGGCGGCATGTAGCCCGGGCCATAGCGGTAACGCGCCGGCCAAGGAATGAAGTTGCTGACAAAGTTATCCTCGTGGAGCACGCGCCCCTCGGCATCACGGACGATGCGCCCCAAGACGGCCCGAAGCCCATCGATGGGCCGTTCATCTTGCACCACGGTCCCGGCGGGCAACTTGGGATCGTACTCATAGACCGGCGCCTTCGGCGGAATGGGATCGCCCCGTGTCGGCCCGATCTGCTCGACCGTGCGCCCGGTCTTCGTGCTGTAGAAGACAAAGCGCAATCGCGCTCGCGCCGAATCCACCTCGGTCTGGATCAAGATGTGATGGGGGGTATCGTTGGTGAAACGGAAATCGACCAGCGGGGAATAGATCGCAGCATCGAAACCTGGGCCGAAGCCGCTCAGCTCGTAATAGCCCACCCGATAGGCATGGGGCCAACGCTCTACGATGGGAAAGCCGCTGTAGTACGCCGCGCGGAACGCCGTCGTCGATACCTGGCAGAGGCCTCCACCTACTCCCAAAACGGTGCGGTTGCCGATGATCACGTAAGCTTCATCGTACCCGGCCTCCGGAGATATATCGCCCAGATGCGCGTTGAAAGAAAAGGTCTCTCCGGGCTTGATGATCAGGCCATCGAACTTGGACGCGCCCAGACGGATGTTCCTGTCGCGTGCCGAAGAAGAGCCGGTGAAGTAGGATTCACCAACGCCGACCATCTCCACAATACCCAGGTCGGCAGCAGTGACCGTATCGAGGTATTCAGGGGGTGTTTCGTACAGCACCAGGGGTACGAAGTGCTCGCCGGTGCGCAGTCTTTCGTTGATTAGCTCGATCGATGCGGCAACGTCCATCTCACGCCCGGTGACGCTCGGCGCATCGAGCACCAGCTCGAGCGTTGCAACGTTGAAGTGGAACGTCGCATTCACCGGATCGCGGAACAGCGCCATCGCCAGCGGTCCGAGGAACTGGGCCAGCGCGGCTTCGTCCAGTCCCACACTGACGCCGTCTTCGTCGATGAGAATGATAAGCATAGACGCCATCACATCCGGCGTCATTGTCCAGGGGCCGGGATCGCCTTCACGCGGATTGGGCACCAACAGGGTCAAAGACTCGGCCAGGACATTTTGCGCAACACCCAGAGCCTGCTGCGCGCGGGCGTCGGAGATTTGCGGGGGTAGCTTGGTCATGACCGGGACGATCTCTACCGATTCCAGCGCGTAAAGGTGCGGCAGGAGCACTTGCAAGGTTGCGGAGATATCCATCTGCCGCCCTTCGAGACTAGGCTCAAGTTGTAATTGCGCCCCGCTCCGGCGCACCCGCGCATTCTGCGCCGGTTGGTACAGTTCTTCAGCGATGGCTTGCAGTCGCGCGAGGCTCTGATGTTCGTTCCAGGCCAACACCGGCGACAGTGTCACGCCATCAAGCATAACGTTCAGGCGTCCGGCAAGCCCGCTCTGATCGGCATGGCCCACCGCAGCAGCACGCGCCAACGTCGCCTGAGCATCGATCGCCATCCCCAAATCGGCCGGAGAGAGCGCCCACCGTTGTCCCTCCGGCCCCACGAGGACGATGTTAGGCTGTTGTAACGGCAAAGCAGCTTGCAAGCGTGGCAGCGCCTCTTCGGCGGACATACCACCCAGGGAAATGTTCCAGACCCACACTCCGGGGATCAGGCGTTGATCCATGCCCGGCCCCAACATCCATCCAATCACCATCACCGCGGCTAACAACAGTACAGTCAATACAATCAACAAACGCGACATTATTGTTATCCCTTTCAGCCACCCTGGCGAAGGTTACGCACCACCATCGTTATCTCAAATACGATCATAACCTTCGCCAGGGTCATTACAAACCGAGTTCGCTCAGACAGAGCGCCAACGCTCCCCACAGTCTAACATCATTTCCCAGTTGCGCCAGGACGATGCGGGCATGATCGCGGTAGGCGGCAGGCGTGCGCGCAGCGATCGTTTGCCACATGGAGCCGAGCAGCGCATCGCCGGCACACTGGACCATACCATCCAGTACAAACAACGCGGGGTCGAACAAGTACATCATGTGGATGAGCGCCATCCCCAGACAAGCGCCAACGTCTTTCAGCAGGGCTTGCGCCATAGGATCGCTCTGCCGCGCGGCATCACACAATATCTCCACGGTCAACGCCATCAGGTTGCCATCGAGTTTCTCCATCAGGGCTGCGCTGGCGCCAACCGCTAGATGTGCACGTGCACGCTCCAGAATTGTCTCGCCGGAAAGCAAAGTTTCCAACGTCATCACTTTGGCCTCTGGGGCGACCAGCGGACACTCGATGAGGAGCCTGCCAATCGCACCGCCCATTCCATTTCCACCGGTGAAGAGTTGATCCTGAAAGATCATGCCGGCATCCAGTGCGTCGTTCACCGCAATGTAGATGAGATCAGAGACACCGCGGCCTACGCCAAAACGCCATTCTCCTAATACGGCGGTGTCTGCGGCCTCGGCGACGAACACGGGCACACCCAGGCTCTCTACCAGCACATCCTGCAAAGGGACATCCACCCAATCAGGGAATCCCGGCAGTGAGCGCAACACGCCGCGTTTGTGATCCATCACGCCCGGCGCCGACACTCCCACCGCCGTGATCCCCTCGTTCAGGGGCAAGACCTGGCGAATGGCGGAGCGTATGCCGCGCAATCCGGCATCGACGCCCACCCCCAGCTCGGCACGTACCGTCACCCGCGCTTCCTGGACGCCCTCGGCCAGATACCGCGTGGCCCGAATCTCATTTTTGTCGAAGGCAACTGCAACGAAACGTAATGGCATTGAACTTCTCCGTGACTAACGACCTGATCCTACCTGCGATGGCGCAACAACCGGCGTTTGCGCCAATCCAGAACCTCATTGGCCGAGCGTGTGTTGAGCAGGTGACGCGCCGAGACCCAGCCGCGTCGCGCCATCGCCACGCCAAATTCGAGCACCGCAAATCCGTCCTTATCGTGCGCCGAGGAACTAATCGCCAACGGGACGCCCAAAGCCGTGGCGCGACGCACGTACATATCGCTCAAATCCAACCTTTGCGGCCACGCATTGATCTCAAAGGCCACACCGTAGTCTGCAGCAGCTTGCAGAACGATCTCCATATTCAGAGCAGCCCCTTCGCGTTTACCCAGGAAACGCCCCGTGGGATGGCCGATCATGTCCACGTAAGGGTGGCGCAGCGCCGCGAGCAGACGCGCCGTCATCTGCGCCTGGGGCAGACTGAAATCGGTATGGAATGAAGCGATGACGAACTCCATGCGCGCCAGCGCCTCATCCGGCCATTCGAGCGTTCCATCGGTCTGGATGCCCACTTCGACGCCGGCAATGACGCGAAATTCACCCGCGAAGCGCTGGTTAATCCGCGTGACTTCGGCCAGCACTACGTCGCAGTCGTCGGGACGTAGCCCGTCACGTCCGGCGTGATCGCTGACGATGATATAGCGCAAGCCGGCCGCGCGCGCCGCCTCAGCCATGGTTTCCAGGCTATCGTCGCCATCCGAGAAGGTGGTATGGCATTGGAAATCGCCCTGCAGGTCGCGCCGCGTCACCAAAATCGGCAGATGGCCTTCCTGGGCGGCGGTGATCTCGCCGCGATCCTCGCGCAGCTCCGGGACGATCCACGGCAAACCCAAAATCGCATAAACCTCCGCTTCTGCGGCGCACACCTGAACAGGTGGTCCATCCTGCGCCCCCAAGCGACGGAAACCATGCTCGCTCAGCGTCAGTCCCTGTTGGCTGGCGATGGCGTTCAGGTGCAGAATATGCGCGCGGCTCCCGGTCAGGTATTGCAGCGCCGATCCCCAACGTTCCGGCGGAACAACCCGCAGGTCCACCTGGACGCCGTCGCTGGTGCGGATTGCCGCATGGTCCGGTCCTGTCTCCACCACTGCATCGACCATGGGCAAGGCGCAAAACCGTGTGATGACAGGTTCCGCCGTTTCGGTCGCCACGAGCAGCCCCAGGTCGCCCAGGGATTCACGCATGCGACGCAGACTACCCACCGGTTCCGCCGCCGACACACCCGGAACGGCGCGCAGCGCGTCCAGCATATCGTTCGTCAAGGGCCAGGCCATGCCTAGCGGAATCCGCTCGGAACGTTGGCGTTGCCATGCGCGAATGTTTTCCAGAATCTTCTGCTCGATGACGGGACCAATGCCTTTGATCTTATTCAACTGGCCGGCGCTGGCGGCGCCGGCCAACTCTTCGACGGAGGTAATGCCCAGTTCCTGCCATAACAACTGCGTACGGCGCGGTCCCATCCCGGCAATGTTCAACACGCTCAGCAAACCCGGTGGAAGCGTTCCCTGAAGCTCTGTTCCATCGCCGGGCATCTCAAAACCAATCGCTAACTCCTTGCTCTGCTCGTTCATAGCCGCCTTCCTTTCGTTTCAGCACTGGAAACGATGTAAGCTGACTCACAGTATGCTCGCATAGCTTTATTATAGACAAGTTCGAGAGAAGGTGCAAATTTCTAGCAATTTATTTTTCAGAGAAGACAAAATTCTTTATTCAAATTGAATCGCGCTATAGCGTCGCACCACGGTTTGACAAATCTAACATTCTCGATAAGATGCATTCCTATGGACAGTTACCGCGAATACCTCGGCAACCCGCACGTCCACTCGATCTATTCCGATGGCGCGACCTCCCATCAGGAGATCGCGACAGCAGCGGATGATGCGGGTCTCAATTTCGTGATCGTCACCGATCACAATGTCCGCGCTGAGGGTCTGGAAGCCTACTATGGACGGACGTTGTTGCTGGTGGGGGAAGAGCTACACAACGTCTACCGTCGCCCAGCGGTGAACCACCTGCTTGTCTTCGGTGCAGAGCGCGAGATGGCCCCCTACGCCTTCGGCAGTACGCACACGCTCATCCGCACCGTCGAAGCGCGCGGTGGATTCTGCTATCTCGCGCATCCCATCGATAAGAAAAGCCCGCTCAATCCCGACTGGCGGGCCATGCCCTGGGTGGATTGGCCCGTGAAGGGGATCGCCGGTCTAGAAGTGTGGAATTTTATGTCGGAGTTCAAGGGGTTGCTCTGGGCGCGCACTGTCGCCGCCATCTACGCACGACGGCCGGCTTGGGGAATTCGCGGTCCGCAGCGGGCCACGTTACGATTGTGGGATGAGCTGTTGAGCCGGGGACAACGGTTGGCGGCGCTCGGCAGCGCGAATGCGCACGGCAAGTCGGAAAAATGGCGTATCTTCGGGCATACCGGGCTTTCTTACGATTATCTCTTCCGCTGCATCAACACACACATTCTCACCCGCGAGGCGTTATCGGGCGAGGTCGCGCGCGATAAGGTACTGATCTACGAAGCGCTGCGCGCGGGGCGCACGTGGGTCGGCTACGATCTCCCCCACCCCACCCACGGGTTTCGCTTCGTCGCGCGCAGCGGCGCGGCGCGGGCCACGGTGGGCGAAGAGCTACGCCGTTTAGGGGCCATCAACATCGAGATCGACCTGCCGGCGCCAGGGGAAATTCACCTGTTGCGAGATGGAAAACGTATGCTGCAACTCACCGGGACGCAGTTGCGCCACACGTCGGCAGAACCGGGAATCCACCGGGTCGAGGTTTATCGGCGGTTTCAGGGGCGGAAGGTGGGCTGGATTTTCTCAAGCCCTATCTACATCATCTAGCCGGCTGAACAACCAAAAGAGGCCGACGACTGCGGCCTCTTTTGTTCGAATGAGCTAGTATTCCCAGACTAAATTAGATCCTTGCCAGGGCCTTTGGTATAGAAATCTGCGTTCTTCTGGACAAAGGCTTCAGCCTCAGGATCGGCCTCGTCAAAGATCGCCTCGTTGGGACATTCCGCCGCACAAGCACCGCAGCTAATGCATGTATCCGGGTCAATATAGTACGTGGGCCATGCCGCATCACCTTCTACAGCGTGAATCGAATCCGTGGGACACACATCAACACAGACGCCAGCGCGCTCGCAAATATCGGTAATTACATAAGCCATAGTCGAACCTCCTGTCATTTCATAGTGATGTTAAATGAAGCTTACTCTTAATGAACGGTTTCATTGTACACCTGAGGAAAAAACTGTCAAGCTATTTCAGGCTGTGGCTGAGTGTGCTGGAGCCGTTCCAACGCCGAGAGCACATCACCGAGCAACTGGTTCTGGTCGAACAGCCCCTTCTGCAACAAGGCCTGGACGCGCTGTTGCAAGCGTTCGCGCTCGGATTTGCCCAATTCCTTCGCCGTCACCACCACGACCGGAATATCGCGGGTGAGTGGGTTCATCTTGAGATTCTCCAACACCGCAAACCCATCGACGTCCGGCATCATCAGGTCCAGGACCACCAGACTGGGCGGGTCGGTGTGAATGAAGCTGATCGCTTCCGCGCCACCTGGAGCCTCCTGTACTTTATACCCGGCATCCTCCAGGATGCGCCGCAATAGCTTGCGGTCGTCCGGGTTATCGTCTACGACCAAGACATGCCCGGCCGCACCGGGATGCTCCAGACGAAGCAAAGCATCCATCAGGTCTTGTTCTGTGACCGGCTTGACCAGGTAATCCGCCACACCCATACTCAATCCCTTGTCGGCTTCACTCATGATGGAGCAGACGATAATGGGGATATCACGGGTTTCCGGGTCGGATTTTAGCTCCCGGATGATCTGCCAGCCATCCTTGCCCGGCATGATTACATCCAGCGTAATCGCATAGGGTTTCAACCGCTTTGCGGTCTCGACGACGCCTTCACCGGTGGTCATCCCGGCGACTTTATAGCCTTGCTTTTCCAGGTAACGCTGGAAAAGGGTGATGACGCCTTCGTCGTCATCGACGGCGAGAATGATTTGCCCGCCCGGCTCCAATGGCTTTTCCTCTTCCTCGCGCTTGGCGCCCGGGCCATTGATCGGAATCCAGAAGTAGAAGCACGAACCTTCGCCAACCACACTCTCGAATTCCATATCGCCGCCATGCAGCCTGACAAATTCACGGCTGAGGGGCAGACCCAACCCGGTACCGCCATAGCGCCGCGTCGAGGAGGAGTCTACCTGCTCGAACTGCTCGAAGACGGCATGGCGACGGTCCGCCGGGATGCCGATGCCGGTATCTTCCACGCTCATGGTGACCTGGTATTTGTCATACGAGGCCGACACTTTGATGAACCCTTCGTCGGTGAACTTCACCGCGTTGCCGACCAGGTTGGTCAACACCTGGCGGATACGACGGGCATCGGCCAGAACGACCGGCAGCTTATCGGGAAGATCAAGCAGGAGCTTGACCGGTCTATCGGCCAACTGCCCGGCCATCGTGGTGATCACGCCACGCGCGATTTCTTGCAAGTCGGTGGGTTCGAAGACCATTTCCATCTTCCCGGCGCCGATCTTGGAAATATCCAGGATGTCGTTGATCAATTCCAGCAGGTTCCTGCCACTGTCGTAGATGGCGGTGAGGTCGGTCTTTTGCATGTCGGTGAGCGGGCCGTCGATGCCTTTCAGGATCACGCGCGAGAAGCCGATGATCGAGTTCAACGGCGTGCGCAATTCGTGCGACATGTTCGCCATAAACTGGTTCTTGAGTTTGTCGACCTCTTGCAGTTTGACGGCGGTCTCCTGCGCCTCCTGGTAAAGGACAGCCGTCTGTAGCGCCACGCTGACGTTGACACCCGCCGTGCGGACGAAATCCCTCAGCTCTTCATTGAAGACGGGGTGTTGGGCCTGACGTCCCATCAGCATAACGCCGAAGACAGTCCCGCGGACGCGCAGGGGGACGATATACCCATCGATCAACGGTTCCGAAAGGTAAGCTTGCGCGTGCTGGACAAAAGTGCCGCGTTCACCGGCAAAATCCACGGAGACCGGCGTCATCCTTTCGATCACCTGGAAAAGCACCGGCGCATCAAGGCGGGAGAGTGATGGAGCTTCATCGCTATCCACCACCAGCTTCCCCCCGGCTTCATGAACCGACACAGGCGTGAGCATGCTCCCATCCCAATTCCACATCAGCACAGGGCGCTCCAGGCGGACCGACAACACCCGGCCAACGTCGCGCATCAGTGAGAAGCGATCCAGAGAGCTGGAAGCCGTGCGCAACACTTCGTTGAGGATGTCGCGACGCTCGGCCTGCGCGCGCGTCTCTTCGACCAGGCCGATGTTCTGCAAGGCCACGAACGTCTGGCGGGAGACGTTTTCGTAAAAGCGCAGCTCGGTGGTGGAGAACTCCCGTGCTTTGCGGCTGTGGACCATAATCGTGCCGTATTGCACGCCGTAGATGCGCAGCTGGAAGGCCGCCATCGCCCGTAACCCCAATTGCCCGAAGATGGTGTGGAAATAATCATCGACCAGGGGATCTTGCGTCACGTCAGGGGTGACAAAGCTCTCATCATCCCGCAACAACGTCGCCAGGCGTGGAATATCGGCGAGCGGATAAGCATCGAAGGGAATGGGCGCGCCGTCGCGGCTCCACGACCACACGATGCGCAGATGCGTCGGGTTCTGGCGCGGCTCGAGTTGTCCGGCGACGATCCAGTCGGGTTCAGGGCGCTGTGAGACACCTTCGACTGCCACTTTGAAGACATCCTCTACCGTAGCGGCATCGGTGATTTGCTGCGCGATGCGATACAACATCCGGGTCTCAGCAAGTGAGTTTTGCGAGCGGTCGTACAACTCGGAGCTTTCGAGCATGTTCGCCAGTTGCGTTGCCATCAGTTCGAGGGTCGAGACCAGCTCGGTGGTGAAGACGAAGCGTTGGTTACTCTCGATGCTGAGTGCGCCGTTGATCTGACCACGGCTTTTGAGCGGCAGCGCAATCGCCGCGCGCACGTCAGGCAGCAACGGATTGTCGAAGTACAGCGAGTCGCGCGTCACATCCTGGGCGATGCGAGGCCGGTCGTTGAGGATAGACCAGCCGATCATCGAGGTGACGTCCACACGCACGCGCTGGCCCATGCGCAGCAACTTATCGCCCATGTCGCCGGTTCCCGACTGCAAGACGGCCCATTCGCCATCCTCGTCGAGCATAAAGAGGCTGACGTAGTAAAAGCCGAAACGCTGCTTGAAGAAATCGACCGATTGCCGGAGCAAGTCCTCGCGCTCGGCCAAGCCCGTCGCCAGGTTGGCGAAGTCCACGGCGGCGGTCAGTTGCTCGGTGCGCGCCTCAGACAGCCGCAGCAACTTCTGGTTCGAAAGGACGACTGCGGCTTGATCGGCGATGCTATGGTAGAGACGCACATCTTGTTCTGAGGGATGGTACGGCTCGGAGAAGCGAATTCGCAGCAGGCCGATTTCGCCGCCAGTCGCGATGCCCACCGTCGACAGGCGAGCAATCACAATCGCCCGCACGCCCTGGCGCAGGTAGAGGGTGCGGATGTCCGGATCCATATCGATAGCGGCGGTCATGTCTTCGCAGATGAAGAGTTGCTCGCCGGGCGAGAGCAGTTGCAGGGCCGGGAATTCTGCCGCCGGGATACGCAACCCTACTTCCATCATCTTCACCGCCGGGCTGCTGCTCCACGAGCTGACGATTTCCAGCAGGCTGTTTTCTTCACCGGTTTCTGGATCCGGGGTAAACATCACAATTTCGGCCCAGGCAAACTCGGAGACGATGGTGTGCCCGACGATAGCACGCAGCACGGTTTCGTAACTGGTGGCCTCGGCCAAAGCGCTGGTCGCTTCGTAAAGGGTACGCGACTCGCCGGCGCTCTCCTGAGCGCGTTGGAGCAGGTTAGCGCGTTCGATGGCGGAGGCGACTTGCGCCGCTATCTGTTGCAAAACGGGCATCAGTTCAGAACGGGAGAACGCGCCGGTCTCGCGGCTCTCGAGGTTCAATGTCCCCAAAATGCGCGTACCCAATTGCAAGGGTAGGATAGCGCGGGAAAGCATCCCCACGGATACCAGGCGCCCGTCTTCCCAAAAGCGCGGATTGATGCGGGTATCTTCCTGGATAAGCGGAGCGCCCCGCTCGGCCACCAGTGCGTAGCCGGTCTCGTCTCGCAGGTCAATGTCGCGCCATGCCTCGATATCGACGGCATCGCCAGCCGGCTCGCCTAAAAAGCGCAACACCCGGTTGGTATCGTATCCCACAATGGAAACGGAATCCACCGGAATGAACGCCTGCAAGCGGTCGCGCAATTCAGTTTGCGCAGCGACGATGTTTTCGGTGGCGTTCAAGAAAGCGGCCACTTCCTGCAAGAAGCGCACCTCACGCTCACGGGCGCGGGCCTCACGCAGCGCATTTTGCGATTGGTCAATCAACAGACGGTTTTCCAGCGCCAGCGACAGTTGCTCGCGCACCGCTTCAACGACGGCTACATTGTCGTCGGTCCATTCACGAGGGGCTTGCGGATCCTCAAAGCTCAAGAAGCCTACCGGCTCGCTGCGCACGTCGAAAGGCGCGACCAGCAGCGCCCCTTCGCCGCCATCCCCACCGCTGCGGGTGATCAATTGTCCACCCCAGAATTCGGCAGGTGCGGTAGACGTGTCGCCGGATACAGGGGAAACTTCATCGAGATCATAGGCGTAGCCAAACACGTCCTGTTTGGCGACGTAGCCCTCCCACATGTCCAGGGCGTAACTTTGTTGCAGGCGCTGCAATTCTTCCAGGCTAGCCTGCGACTCTGCGAAAAGCCGCGCATTCTCGATAGCGTTGGCCACCTGATCGGCCATCGTCTGCAACACGGCGACATCCTCATCGCTGAACGCAGCCTCCTCGGTGGACTGGATCGTCAGTGCGCCGGTGGCCTCGCCCCGGCTGACCAGCGGCAGCGCCAACTCCGAACGCGTCTCGGGCAGGAACGAGTTCTCGAAACGCACGGCGTCCTCACCCACGTCCAGCGCGATACGCGCCTGCTTGTTGACAATGCACCAACCGATCATCGACTCGCCGCCGACCCGGAGCTTGTACTCGCGTGCCAGCATCTGCTGCCCCGCCTCGCCAGTGCCTGCCCGCAGCACCGCCCACTCACCCGCCTGGTCAACAAGGAACAGCCCGGTGTAATACAAGTTGAACCGCTCCTGGATCAGGCCCACGACCTGTTGGATCAAGTCGTCCGGATCGAGAATACTGCTAGCCGCGCGCGACACCTCCGCCGCCGTCTGGAGCTGCAAGGCCCGTTGCTCCAATACCATCTCCGCCACCTTAAGCGAAGTGATGTCTCTACCGATACCAACCAGACCTACGACCTCCCCTGTTTCGCCCTGGATAGGAATCTTGTGTTCCGATACCCAGACTTCCTCGCCCGTCGACTGGCTGGGAACCGTCCACTCGCGACCGACCACCGGCTCACCGGTCTCCATCAGCTCCTGCTCTTCGTCGTAGAACCTCTGGGCATTCTCCTCTTCCCCTGGATAGAGATCGAAATCGGTCTTACCCTCAACCTCTCGAGGATCGGAAATACCCAACAGATACCGCGCGTGGGCCTGGTTAGTCCGGATGAAACGAGATTCTCTGTCTTTGAAAAAGATATAGTCCGGCGAATTGTCCAACAAAGCCTGCAACAGACCACGCTCCCGACTAGCTTCGTCGAACAGCCGCGCGTTCTCCACCGCCGTCGCCAACTGATCCGCCATTGTTTGGAGGATCGTGATGTCTTCCTTTGAGTAGGCAGCGACTTCGGCGGATTGAATGCTGATCGCGCCAATGACGACGTTACGGCTGATCAAAGGCAAGGCCAACTCAGAACGCGTATCGGGCAAAAGAGGGTTGGCGAAACGGTGCGTTTCTTTGCCGACGTCCAGAGAAATACGCGGAGCAGCGCTAGAAACACACTGGCCGATCATCGAATCGCCGCCGACGCGCAGGCGATGCGCTTGCGCCATCATCGCCCGCCCCGCTTCACCGGTGCCGGTGTAGAGCGCGGCCCACTGGCCAGAGTCATCGACCATAAAGATGCCTACATAGTAAAAGTCGAATCGTTCACGGATCAATTCCGCAACCTCGGTCAGCAAGGCTTCTTCGTCCAAAATCGAAGCGGCGTAACGCGAGACTTCAAGCGCCGTCTCCATGCGCCGGGCGCGCCGCTCGCTCTCGCGCAAGAGGAGGTAGCGATCCAGTCCCGTTGCCACTTCATCGATGAGTGTGCGCACAAAGACCTGGATGTAGCGCGCCGGTAAATTACCCATAGGATTTTCACTAAAGAATGTCAAAAATCCCAGCAGACGGTTCCGGGCGTTGAGTGGCGCCATCATGATGCTCCCGTATCCCTGTCGAAGCAAATTCTGGTACAATTGATCAGGGATTTCGGTCTCGGTAGATAAGTCGTTAAAAACAGAGATCGCGCCAGATGTCTGTGCCCGCCGCGCCCGTTGTGCATCGCTGAAAAACCACGCCAAGATTTCCTGATTGACCGGGACGTTTTTCTGCTGCCGCAATTCCGAGTCACCGTTATGCGCCACGACGCCATAAACGTCCTGTATCAACGGCGTACCGTCCGTGTCCCAATGGGTGAAATACCACAGGGAAATGCCCTCCATCCCAATGAACTCACCAATCTGGGCTGCCGCGCGCGTAATTTCCTCGATGGATTGCGCCTCGTTGATCGCCATACTCACTTCGGTTTGCATTTCACTCTCGGTCAGCGACGTATTGAGTTGCTCGAAAAGACGCGCGTTTTGGATCGCATTGGCTAACTGGTCGGCTACGGTTTGCAGGATGGTGATATCGGCTGCGGAAAACGTGCGAATTGTACTCGATTGGATCGACATTGCGCCGATCATCTGGTTGCGGCTGACGAGCGGCAGGGCGATCTCTGCGGTAGTATCGGGAAGAAGCGGGTTGACGTATCGTACAGCGGTTTCCACCCGTTCCGGAAGCTGCGGTCTAGCCTCCGCCACGCAACGCCCGATCATCGAACTTCCGTCAATGGGAAAGCCATGTTTGTTTTCCAGCATGATGCGACCGGCCTCACCGGAACCGGCACGCAACGCCACCCACGCATCTGTTTCATCGACCAGGAAAATACCGATGTAGTACAAGCCAAAGCGCTCGCGGACCAGTTCCACGGCCTGGGGCAGCAACTCGTTCAGATCGATGATCGACGAAGCCGCGCGCGCCACTTCCGCCGCCGTCTGCAATTGGGCGGCGCGGCGCGCGTTCTCGGCGCGCGCCGCTTCCTCGGAGAGATAGGCGCGGCGGCGCGCCAGCAGCGCCACCGTCGGGCGCAGCAAACGGCGCAAGACAAACTGCTCCGTTGCCGATAAGGGGTAAGGTTCGGACCACTGCAACACGATGACGCCCTGCAAACGCCCCCCGCTCAACATCGGCAGAACCATTAACGTGCGCATGCCTTGCGCTACAGTCCACTCGCGCAAATCGGCATCCACTTCGGGCGCTCGTTGGACATCCACCGCGTAGAAGATTTCGCCAGGGTCTTCCGTCCACAGCCGCGCCAATGGAAGGAGGTCCGGCGGTATAGGCCGGTTGAGCAAGGGATCATCGACTTGGATCATGCCATCGCGCCAGGATGCCACGATGTGGGTGGTTAGCGCGCCTGTGGATAGTGCATCAACTGTTGGCGCGTCCGGTATAGACCCGTCACTTGTTGACGCTCCATCAGGCGCAGCAGCCTCAGTCTCCGTGTGGGCATACAGCAACCAGGCTGCAAGGTGTGTGGGGTCACGTACAGCCAGGACGAACACATCCAGCATCTCGGCCTCGGTGGTCGTTTCGGAGAGCGCGGATTCGATGACGCTCAACGTCTCCAACTGCTCGGCGTGCCGTCGCGCCTGTTCGTAGAGCTGCTCCAAGGAATCTGGTTGGGGCTGGCGCGCATCGTGTTCGCCTTCAGCGGATTCGCTCGCCGGAGGCAAGGCCTGGGCCAGTTCTTCTGTGCTCTTCTCTTTATCTTTCATCGTCACCTCAAACAGCCTTTCCCACCATCAGAGGGGGCGCGGTGATCATCTATGCGCCCAATCGTTTCGCTGTGTTCAGGCAGTGTCATCGCCGGCCTTTTCACTCGCCGACGCTTGCAGCGGGCGGAATTGGATGATGTTGCGCGGCGTACCAAAGGCGCGGCCCATTTCACGCACAGCGGCCTGCAAGACGCCCTGCACGTCGGGCGCGGCCTGAATGCGCTCCGTGATCTCGCGGATCATCCGCTCGCGGTTGACGCGCGCCTCGATCGTGAGCAGTTGCAGGCGGTTCTGCGCAGCGATGGCCGCCTGCTGCGACAGACTTTCCAGACGGCGGCGTTCCTGATCGGAGAGGCGTATCGACTCGGGGTACATCGCATGGAGAAAGCCAATCCGCTGCCCGCTGGCGATCAACGGCACAAAGAGAACGCTCTTCGCGCCGTAGATCCGAGAGAATAACGCGCGATTCCGCCGTGTGAAGCGCTCGTCGTGCTCAGGATCGTCAATGAGGGTCAGACCAGGGTTATGCGCCATGATGCGCGCCAGCGGGAACTCATCCAGGTGAAAACGCTGGCGTAGCGCGCCGATCTCGGTTGTTGTCCAATGAGCCACCACCTCGGCGTAGATTGGCTCTTGCTCGTCGGTCCACGCGCGGTCGAAAAGTTGCAGCGTCACGTGATGCGCTCCTTCGCCCAATGCGGTGTGCGACCGCACTACGTTGAGGATGCCGTCGTAGGTCTGCGCCAGGTTCAGCTCGGCGCTCCCGCGATAGAGGGCCTCGGTCTCAGTGCGCGAAGCCTGCACTTCTTCGAAGACCCGCTCGCGGGCGATGGTGTTGGAAAGCGCGGCGGCGGCGGTTTGCATGGCCACGATTTCTTCTTCCTCCCACGCGGCATCGCCATCGGCGCGCCCCAGCAGGATGATGTTGGGATAGAGAGCCTCACCGCGCACGGTCAACGCCAGCAAGGTGTTGAACCCAAGCATCCGTGTCAGTTCCTGTTCCTCGTCGTGGAGCACATCGGGCCGGAGCACCAGGTAGGGTTTGCCGATAAGTTCATCCGCCCAGCGTTGTACCCGCTCAAGCGGAACGTGAAGCAACTCAGTGTCATCGAAGCCATTATGAGAGGCCATCCACGTCGCCCGAGACTGCCAGTGCGAGACCGTCGCATGTCCATTGCCGGCGACGACGATGGCAGCAGCATCCTCGATCGCGTGATACTCCAGGTAGAGCACGCCGGCAGCGCCGGAGGCCTCACCGAGCAAGCGCAGCACATCGTGGACGGCCTCGGTGCCACGCTCGGTCAATAAAGCCGCCGCCTGCGAGACGTTGGCCTGGTAACGCGCCTGCCGGCGCACCACGCTCAACGCCGCTTCCGTGCGGCCAAATTGCAGCGCGTTCTGAATCGCCGAAGAGACCTGCGTGGCCAGGAACTCCAGCAGGTTCAACTCGTTCTCGCTGAAGTGGTTCGCTTCCACTGCGCTGATGAGCACCGCGCCCAACACGTCCTCGCCGACGCGTAACGGCACGCCCAAGCGCGAAAATAACCCATTACCGGCCAGACGCTGGCTGCTCTCACGCGCGTCTTCCCGGGTATCCTTGATCACCAGACCCTTACGCGTCGTCAACAGCGTTTCAGTCAAACCGCCAGGGCTAGGTTGCCGGTCCTCGAATTCATCCACGAGATACTCCGAAACATCGACAGCGCGGCCAACGACGAACGCACCGGTCTCGGCATCCTGCAGAAAGATGAGCGCGTGTGGCACGTCGAAGATACGCCGGGTCCAGTCGGCGGCGCGGTCCAATAGTTGCCCCATGTCCCTGATCGGGAGCAAATCGATGCCGGCTTGTGAGAGCAACGAGAATTCCTCGGCGCGGCGTTGCGCGTCTTTGTTCAACCGCGCGTTGTCCAACGCCGCCGCCGCCTGTTGGGCGAAGAGGTTCGCCAAACGCGCCTCACGTTCACTAAACGCCGCACTCTCCGTCGAACGCAAAAGCAGCACGCCCTGCGGGCCAAACCGCCCGATCAGGGGAACGGCCATCATTGCTCGGAAGCGGGCGCTCTCGTACAACGGGAGGCGATTTTCCCATACGTTATAATCTTCGACGAAAAGCGTTTGCTGGGAGGCAATCGCTTTACCGGTCAGACCGGCGTCGTGTGGGATACGGACACCGAGTTTATCGGCAAAATCGCCGTCACGATCCAGCGACAAGATCAACGTATCGCTGTCCGGTTCGTAGCTAAAGAAACCACTGCCATCGGCGTGGAGCAGCGCCATACCCTGCTCTATGATAGCCGTCAACACGTCCGCTGGTTCGAGCAGCTCGCTCAAAGCCAGCGAGATGTTGTAGAGCGAGCGCAGTTCTTCGGAACGTTGTTGCGTCTCTTCGGTCAAGGTCAGGTTATCCAGCACGACTTCGATCTGGTTCGCCAGGCGCTGGATGAGCGCGCGCGTTTCGGGATCGAGGGGCAGGACGTTATCCCGATATTGCAGCATAACGATGAAGCCATGCTGCGTGCCGGTGCTGCCGAGAGGGACGTAGAAGATCCGTCCAAAGTCGAAGGGATCAAGTTGCTCTTGCACTTCGGGCGTCAAAGCCATATCGCCAAACAGTGGAAGCACCGGGCCTAACTCTGCACGATTCAAGCCGCGGAGGAAGGTGAAGTGTTCATCGGAAAGGGTGAGGACGTCCTGCGGGAACGGCAACTGCTCTCCGTTGGGATTAAGAACGGCGTGAGGCTGGATACGCGGCACGTTCGGCGCGGGGAAGGTGTAGAGACCCACCGCCATGCCAAGCGCCTGTGCGAGGATGCGGGCAATCTCGGTCAACACCTCCTCGAAACTCAACTCGGGATTGGACGCCACCTGCAAGACGTTGCTGATGAGCGTTTGTTGGCGCTGGCTCTGCTGCGATTCCTCGAAGAGCCGGGCATTTTCCAACGCCAGCGCGATCTGCTCACTCACGCTCTCGACGAGCGCCAGTTCTTCAGCGGACCAGGTGTGCTGCGAATCGGCCAGGCCCAGGTAGCCTAACACCCGGTCGCCGGCGCGCAGGGTCTCCATCACCACCGGCACGCCTCCATCCATCAACTGCGCGCGTGTGGCACGCCCGTCGCGCAAATCGGCGGGCACGGGCAAGGGTGGAACCGGGTTCACATCCACGCGGTCGTACTCGTAGGCCAGTGGGCGCGCCTGCGCGGCAATCCGTGCCCAGCCCTGCCGGCTGTAGTCGATCTGGAGTTCGCGGACTTCGGCCAGCGCCCCTTCCATCATCTCCAAAGCGCGCGCGTTATTGAGCGCCACCGCCAACTGATCGGCCAACAACTGCAAGGTACTGATGTCCTCATCGGTGAAGGCTTCAGCAACATCACTTTGCACGTCTAGCACGCCCACAACTTCATCTTCTATCTTCAGGGGCAGGGCCATCTCCGAGCGCGTCTCCGGTAAGTCGGGGTTGTTGAACCAGACCGCATCCTCACCCACATTGAAGACGATGCGCGGTTTGCCGGAGGCGGAGACGAAGCCAACGATGCCGGTCTGGCCCACTTGCAAGCGGTGACCGCGCGCCAACATGCGCTGCCCACCCACAGAAGAAGCGGCGCGTAGGATGGCCCAGACCTTAGCGTCGTCCAGGATGAAAATGCCTACGTGATAGAAACCAAATCGTTCCGAAATGGCCCGCGCGGTCGTCTCCAGCAGCATCACCACGTTGCGCACTTGCGCGGCCTCTTTGCTGACCAGGCTAATGGTCTCCAATTGTAGCGTCCTGCGCTCCAAGGTAGCGGTGCGGTCGGTAATCCGTTCCTCCAGGCCACCGATCATCTCACGCAGCCGGGCAGCCACGTCATTGAACGCCTGGGCAAGCACACCGATCTCATCTTTCCGCTCAACGGGGATCGTATGCGCCAGGTCCCCGGCGCCGATGATACGGGTACCTTCAACCAGGCGATTCAGCGGATTGAGAACCAGTCCCATCAACGAGAAATGCAACAGCAGAATTAGACCAGCCGCCCCTAACACACCGATCAAGATCAAGGCCGTCATCGGGGGATCGACGATGCCGGCGCGCTCGCCAACGACGATGAAGAGCTGTTGCTCAGGCGCGCCCGGCATAGGTACGGCGCGCGCGATAAGGTAGACCGGTCCGAAAAATGCTATATTGCGCAACTGCGGGGTATCCACATCCAATTCGGTCAAGTTGGTTATGGTAGCGCCTTTGAACATCGGCGTTGAATGTTCGAGCACCCACCCCCGGCTATCCACCAGAGCCAGAAAATCAAACTCCGGGTTGTTCGCCACAATCTGCTGCAAAAACGGCGCCAATCCCGGCGCATCCTGAATTGTTTCCACGTAAGGCGCAATGGTTTCGATCGTCTGCTGCAACTGGATGGTGATCAAGTCCCCTTTGCCCCAGTAGGCCTGGCGATAGGCATCCCGGTATTGATTGGCCACGAAAATAAAGACCGGGGCAAGCAAAAGTAGGGGAATTCCTGCGATCATGATGATCATACGCCAGCGCAGGCTCAAGCCTTTAGATGACATTATTGACCTCCTTGCGCCGCCAACTCGGCCCCGTAAATGCGCGCCGCAATCGGAAACGTGATAGGAATGCGCAAATTCCAACGGCGTGTCGCCGCCAGATTGATCGCCAGCAGGTTGCGCGCCGGCCTATGGATGGGGATATCCGCCGGTCGCTCGCCGGCAGCCAGCCGCAGCACCACCTGTCCGACCGCAACACCCTCTTCATACCCATACGAGACCAAGCCGCCCACGGCCCCATTGACGATAGCCACGTCAGTTAAGGCAAAAATCGGCACGGGGGAATTCTCCAGCATCCAGGTGATGACCTCTTTTTCATCGATAAGGCCTCCGGCGGCATCGGTGACACCTTGATGGCTTGCCAGCAAGATGAAATCCACCTCGGACGCATCTTCCAACACCGCCTTTTGCCACTGCAACCAGGTGGGCGCCATCCGGAACCGCGGCATCGGCGCAGCGTACTCGCTCTGTAGCAATGCGCCATAAGCCGACAGGGCGCGAGCCTTGCCCGATACAGAGCCATCGCCGAGGACCATGTACTGTTGCGCGTCTTCGACTAAAGCATACGCCAGCGCGACGGTTTGCACCGGATGCTGCGACTCCAGAATGCCGGTGACGTTAACGTAGTCCAGCCCTACCAGACTCTGGGCGCTGTTCACACCACAGAAAACAAAGGGTAGCGTGGGATCAAAATACAACGGAATGATGGTACGTGTCGCCTCGTCGCCAGAAACAATCACAATGTCAGGCTCAAATTCCGCGAGCCTCTCAACAGCCCGGAGTGCTGCCGGCGTCGCCTCATAAAGGACCGAGACCTGCCGCACATCCATATAGAAAGCTTCGATTTCCAGTGTGCCATCAACCGTCGCATACCCCTCACGCTCTAACGCATCCAAGATCCCTATGCGCACCTGCTGCGACCAGGGATCGTCCTCGGTATAACTGTTGACCAGAAAAAGACGCAGCTTGGCGCGTTCCGGTACAGGCGAGGGCAGCGGCGTAGCAGACGGTGCACTGCACGCGACCAGCAGCGTGAAGATGAAGAGCAATCCCAATGCACGTAAACTTTGTTTCATAACGGCCCCATTTACTCCTGCGGTTGGCTTTCCACGCGGCCTTCGCCGCGCCCTTCTCCGGGCGGCAGCAATTGGATGCGGCTGCGTTCGACCTGCAGCGCCAGGCCCAACTCGCGCGCGGCATTGCGCAAGATGGCGTCGGTGCTGGTCATCGCCCGCACCCGTCCCACAATATCACTGCGGGCGCGCTCCTGTGTGGCGCGCAGCCGAGTCTCTTCCAGTAGACGGGCGTTGTCCAATGCCAGATCCAACTGTTCCACCACAAAGCGCGCCAACTGGATTTGCTCCTCGGCCCACGGTACGGACTTCTCGAAGGAGAGCACGCCTAAGTTACGGTTCTGGATGCGGATCGGCGCTAACAACAAGTGTTGCCCGGCCTCGGTGACCTGTGTTGTCACGTCCGTCATCGCTTGCGCTGTCTCGACATCTGATGCCGTTCCCATCTCCACCGGGTAGACAAAGCCCGAATCGAACGTGTAGCCGATCTGCATCTGGCGGCGGGTCAGCGCCTGCCGCCACGCGCGCAAGGCATCCTGCTCTTGATAACGTTCGAGACGCGCCAACGTCGCCGTCGTCGCTTCGAGCGAGAGTGCGTTGGCCACGGCAACAGCGATGCCATCGGCCAAGATGCGCAGCACGGTCACATCTTCCTCCGTAAAGGCCGCGGCGACGCGCGTCTGAATGTCCAACACGCCGATGACCATTTGCCCGCGCCCCATCAACGGCAGGCTCATCTCCGATTTGGTATGTGGCAAATCGGGGTTGTTGAACCAGACGGCATCCTCACCGACGTTGAACGCCAGCCGGGGCCGTCCTGTTTCGGCGACGTAGCCCACGATGCCTTGCCGGCCTACGCGCAGCCGGTGTCCTCGCGCCAGCATACGCTGCCCACCTTCTGAGGAAGCCGCACGCAGCACAGCCCATTCACTATGCGGATCGACGAAGAAAATGCCGGCGTGATCGTACCCCAGCCGTTCGGCAATCAAGCGCACGGCAGTGTCCAACAACTGTTGCATGTCCGAAATAGAGGCGATGGCGTGGTTGAGTTCGGCAATCGTGCGGAATTGTTCAGCGCGTCTCGCCAGTTCATCCGTGCGCTCGGCGACCCGCCTTTCCAACATACGCTGTGTCCCACGCAAATCCTGGCTGATCTGCTGTGTACGATCCAAGCTTTGGCGCACACTGCTCATGCTCAGATAATTCACGAACCCGGCTGTCGCTACCAGCATCAACAAGCTAAAGGCACGGATCAGATAATAAAAGAGATCAAAAGACAGGCTCGATGTCGTCCCTATGAAGACATAATTCGACAGCATCACGAGGAAGGCATAGTAGATCAAGACACCAAACGCCATACGCACCGCGCTCACCGGCCGCAAAAACATGCCGGCCAATGTCACCGGCCAAAAGAAGAGCAGCCAGCCCGGCGAATTGACGCCATCAAAGACCAAGACGGCTATGGCTATCCCCATGAAGTTGAGCCACACAAACGACCGCGTTACAGAGGACACGTATCCCTGCTTGGCGCGGTAAAAAGAGATGATGGAGATGGGGAGAAAAACCAGCGGGAAAGCTGTGCCTAACCAGCCTAGTAGTTGATTGTCGAACATGCCACGCAGTGTGGCGATCACAAAAATCAACACCAACGCCAGCGCCAGGGCGAATGTCAGTACCATCATCACGCAGAACAAGCGCCCCACACGCGCTTCTTCTTCATCCAGGACGTCGACACTCACAAAGCGTTCCCACGCCGCCGCTATAGCCGTCTTTTGTTTAGCCCACGAGTTCATCATAGTCGGTTCCTCATCATTATTGATGCGTTTGCGCTGATCACGCTTCTTCCTGCTCGCTCAGCGTCAGATACACCGTCCCACGCTCGGCGGCGAAGGCGCGCCCCAGTTCACCCAACGCGCGCTCCAGAACGGCCTCAATCTCCACGGCTTCGCGGATGCGCCCCGTGATCTCACCCGCCATCTGCTCGCGCGCCGCACGGCGAGTGGTCTCGTCAAGCAGACGCAGGTTTTCCAGCGTCTGCGCCAATTGGTCGGTCACGGTCGTCACCAGGGCTAACTCATCCTCGCTCCACGCTTCAGCCTGCTCGCGCCGCACCCCGAGCGCTCCAATCAGTTGCGCGCGTGTACCCGAAGCAATGGGCAACGCCAGTTCTTTTGTCTCAACCGTCACATCTTTGGAATGAACCGCCCGTGTCATTGGCGAGAGCCAGGCATTCTCATCTACCTCGACTTGAGGCGCATCGTCAGTTTCGCCCGCGCGATAACGATAGCCACCGGGCGTGCGCCTGGCTTCCATCAAATCTTGCCAGGATTGGCGCATGTAGGTCTGTTGCGCGCTCCGTGCCTCATCCAACGCTGCCACCAGGCTGGCGACAGTGGTGTTGATGTACTCTCCCAGGCTAACCAACGCTTGCGGCAGGTTTGGCTGTTCGGCCAACACGCTCAAGTCCAACGATGCGCTATAATCTCCGGCGGCAATGCGCTCCAGGAAAGTGGCGTATTCCTCCGTCACGTTTTGCAATTGTCGTGCCACTTCGAGCGCCTGTTGCTGCGCCGCGTGCTCCGCCTCGGCAGATGCCTGTACCTGCCGGCTCATTTCCGCCAGCGTTTCCTCGCGCTTCAGAGAAGCGGAAAGGGCGAATGCCAGGTATCCGATAAACTGCCGGTTAATGAGGACCATGATGGCGGCTGCCATAATAAAAAGCCCGATCCACGCGAACCGGGAGCTTAGTTCCGGCATCTGATAGGGGACGAGCACACCCGCAGCCTCTAATCCTGAAAAAACCACATACAACCCAACGTGGACCGTGACAGTCGGCTGGGCATAGCGACGCTCGCCGATGACTCCGGCAATCATGATAATGATCGGCGTCAGTAAAGACATTGGGCCTCGCGCTCCGCCGAGAAAGTACATGGCCGCAAACTGGATCGCGGTAAAACTCACGATACCGAGTGGCAAGGCCAACGCAAAGCGTCCACGTGACAGCAGTACAATCACGGCAAGCATAGACAGGATTGCTATCCCGTCAACGACAATCGCAGAAACGGGAAAGTTCTCAACAAAGAACAGAGCCACGAGACAGCCAACCAGAATAATAGAACAAGCCGCCAAAACAAACACTGCCAGGACACGCAACAGATGGATACGTCGCGACTGATCTTGGAGCAACGAACCACCGGGTACCGCGTCCGGCATGGATGCCTGTGTGCCATCAATATCCATACGTTTCTCCTTCCTCAGGCGATGCCAGGAGGTTTTCCGGTCCCAAACGCGCCACCATTTCAGAAGCGTTCAAAACGCGCGCGATTTCCTGGACGGCGCGCTTCACCGCGTCTTCGATGGTAGAGGCAGAACGGATGTTGTCGATAATCTGGCGCGTGCGTTCCTCACGCGCCGCACGTCGCTGCGTGGCTTCGAGCAAACGCGCGCTTTCCAAGGCCTGACCCAACTGCTGCGCAACGGATTGGATTAGCGCCAGGTGGTCCGCCGAGCTGCGCCACTCACCATCAGGGTCTTCGACGCCGAGTACGCCGATCACTTGACCGCGCATCTCGATGGGGATGGCAAGTCCGACCCGCTTGTCAGCACTCGCGTCAGCCGGGCGCGATGACTGTTCGGACAGTTCCGCACCTGCGCGCGTCTGAGCGGATGTCACCAGCGTCACCTCACGCACGGCGCGTTGCATTTCTGGACGCCAGAAATCTGGCGCAAGGTCCACTTCCCCTTGATCATAGACGAAAGTGTTCTGCTGTAACTTGCGATGCGCTTGCAGGTAAGACTCCCACTCGCGGCGCTCGTAACTGCGGCGCGTCTCGGCCTCCGCAGCCAACGCGATGCGCGTACTGGCAAGAAGACGCGCACGGTCTATCGCCTGCGCCAACTGGTTCGCCACTTGGGTGAGAAGGGTCACGCGCGCTGGGGTGAAGGCCGCGGGTTGCGTACTGGCCAAGTTCAGTGTACCGATCACTTGCTCGCCGAATCGCAGCGGCAAGAGCAACCGCGAAACCGCTCCCTCCGCGACCAAATGCATATCTTCAGCAAAGGTCAGTTTCTGTCGCATATCGTCCTCGCGCCACAGACGGTCATGGGTGATGACCCAACCTGGTCCCGAACCTTCCAACGAAATCCGAGCACCCGGTGGACTGACGTGCTCAACCTCCATTTCTGTCATGACGGCAAAAATGGTGGCTTCATTTTCACCATGGGTATACGTTGCGACCGATAGTATGTCCACCGGGGCAAGTTGACGCAGCGGCTCTACGATGGCAGGCAGTGTCCGCAACAAGCCTTCCAAGTCCTCGCTGCCACCGATTGCGGCAGCGATGTGCAGCAATGCCTGTTCATGTCTGGCGCGTAGTTCTGTCTGTTCGAGAAGACGGCGATTTTCGATGTAGCCGGTCAAACGGCGAGTCACGTCACCCAACAGCGTGCTCTCACTATCGAGAAAAGCATAATCCTCACGATAAGCGACCAGCACTCGTCCAAACAGTTCGTCGCCAATACGCATCCCAGACACCATCTGGCGAGACAGGTCCACCGCATCCATATCGCCGTAGAAGCGCCCGGCATACTCAATCGCTACCACACACACCTCGGCGTGTTGCATGGCTTGAGGCATCCGCTCAGCCGTCCATTGCATTAGCTCAGGGATCGGCGGAGATTCGGCAATCTTGCGCCCGATGTCGTTCAGGCAGTCTAACTCACGCACCTGCTTGCTCAACAGCGACCGGGCGCGCAGGGCTTCGTCGAAAAGGCGCTGATTTTCCAAGGCCCAACCGGCCTGCTCGACAATTTCATTGATCACCGCCTTATCCTCATCATTCCAGGTCGCAGCGGCTTGACGGTTTAGGCCCAGGACACCGATGGTCTCACCGCCCCAGGTAATGGGCAGCGCCAGCGTGCGTGGAGCCTCGTCTTCCCCGGTGACCACAGCCTCGCCATGCGTCAGTGCAGCGTTGAGCGTCGCCAACCAGGTCTCCGGCAAGGCTTCTCCGGTGAGAGGTTGCAGCACATCGGCGCCGGCGGTATAGACGTAGCCAGGGGTCGTTGCCGCGTAACGCGACCATTCTTGCTGGACGTAACGCTGTTGCACGGCCTGCATCTCTTCGAGGGCCGTTTCCAACTGCTGGCGTGATGCTTCGATCTCCGCCCGCGCCCGCTCTTGTTCTTGCAGCATCGTGCGAATGTCGTCCACCATCATCTCGATGCCGACGGCCAATTCCGAAAGCTCTTCCACCCCTTCGGGTATATCGATTGCCACGTCGAGATCGCCCAGCGCGACGGATTGCACCACGGACAACAGAGCTCGGCTCTGACGCTCAATCAGGCGAGACTGCGTCTCGCTACGCATCATTTCCCGCAGGTCATCGATCATAATCTGAATCCCGACGGCCAAGTCGGAGAGCACGTCAATGCCCTCCGGTACTTCGACCTCCACATCCAGGTTTCCCATAGCCACGGATTGGATGATGTCGAGCAATGCGCGTCCTTGCGTCTCGACTGACTGTTTATAGGCTGCCAATGTCATTTTTGCCATCGCAAATCCTTTATCAATATCCCCGATTCAACTGCAACGCGGATCATCACCACTACGCTACGCTGTTAGCCAGGCACGCGCATCGGCTTCCGTGTCAAAGAAGCGGACATTTTCACGCCCAGTGAGTTTTAGTACAAAGTCTCCGAGTACGCGCCCGTAGCGCAATGCGCCGAAAATGGCGACCTTGCCGATGCGTGGATCGCGGTTGAAATCGGCGTAAACTTTGCGCACATCGGAACCGGCTTTGCCTCCACGAGTGTCATCCCACAAAATCAACAACGGGTTATCCGCCGTTGCCTGATCCAGAAAAGGCGTAAAATCCGCCACCAACTGCTCGGCGCCCCGGCGGTCCGTGTCGCCAATGAATGTTAAACGTAAAATACCCTCACTCTCGAGTTGCAATTGATGTGCCATCGCCCTCCCCCTACTCCCGCAACCAGGCCAGCGCTTCTTCTTCACGCTCAAAAAGGCGGATGTTGTCGCGCCCGGTCGCCTTGAGCACGAAGCCCACCAGCACGCGTGTATAACGGTCCATCCCTATTGTCGCCGCTTTACCCAGGTGGGGATCACTATTGAGATCGGAAAAAGCCTTGCGGACTCTAGACGAGAGCTTCATGCCCGACTGATCGGCAATTGTCAGCGTGCGCAGAGGCGCTTCAGGCGTGGCAGCTCCCAGGTAGAGGTTGAAATCTCGCAAAAAATCGTCTACCTCATCGCGCTCCAATGCGCCGCCGGCGAAGTTAATCCGTAAAATCCCATCATCTTGCATCTGTATTTGATATGGCATTGGTACACCTCTCTATGGTTAGTCTGATAGTCGTCATTCGGATCGGCGTTCGTGTGACTGTCATAAAATCCGGTCAATCGACCGGCGGATCAGCGTCGCCGGAAAGTAGATGTTCCTGGCTGCCCAAGCGGATGATGGCGTCGGACGCATCGAACATCTGGCTCAGTTCCTGCAACGTTGTGCGCATGATCGCGTCACGGTCGGCGCCACGTCGGATCTTATCGGTCATCGCCCGGACCCGGCGCTCACGCTCGACGCGTGCGCGCATCTGTTCCAGCAGGCGGATGTTTTCGAACGACAATGTGGTCTGGTCGGCCAACATCTGCAACATGCGCTTATCATGTTCAGTAAAGTCACGTCCGGGGGTCATAAAGCTGACCACCAACGTCCCCACCACACCTGCACGCCCGATCAAGGGCGCTGTTGCATTGACGAAAATACCTCCGGCGATAAAAGAGCGGCGTGCATGTTCCTGCAATTCAGGGGAATCGACGGTCACAGCCATCAGACGGCGGGCCTCGATCACTTGCCGGGTCAAAGGATAGTCTGCCAGCAAGATGACCTCGCCAATCCGCGCCCGTTGTGATTCGCCGGCAGGATAGATGCCCACGCGGATCAATCGCTCACCATCCAACAAGAACATGCTGACCCGGTCAGCTTTTAGCGCAGCAACGGTGGACTCCATCAAGATATCGACCGCTTCGTCAAACGTCAATGCCGCCGTCAGCGCCGTCATGGTTTCCTGGATGATGGTCATATCTTCCACAACACTACGCAGTTGCGTCGCCTGATCCTCCATCTCGGCCAACAGGCGCTCACGCTCCACCTCGGCCTGCTTGCGCACCGTGATGTCGGTCGAGACGCCGAACGTACCGATGATGTTCCCCGCCATATCACGCAACGGCATTTTGGATGTGGAAACCCAGGTCACGCGACCATCGGGCCAGATTTCCTTTTCCTCCACGTTCAACAATGGCTCACCGGTTTGGAGAATGTTTTGTTCATCGGCCAGCGCCTTGTTCGCGTGCTCTGGAGCAAAGTAGTCGAAGTCCGTCTGGCCCACCACCACAGAAGGATCGGCCACGTTAAGCCAGCGCGCGTTGGCAGTGCTGATGCGCAAGAACCGGCTTTCGAGGTCCTTAAAATAAACGTGATCGGGCACGTTATCCAACAGAGCGTGCAACAGGTGACGCTCCATCGCCAGCGCCTCCTCCATCTCCTTGCGCGCGGTGATGTCGCTCACCTGGCGGGTCAGGAAGCGCGGCTCACCCCGCTCACCCGTGAGCGATTCTTCCGCCACAATCGCCAAGTTCTCCAGTGTGGGCGTCTCGACGCCAGTGCGCGACAGCACGGCCAGTTCACCCTGCCACTGACCATGTTTCATCAACGCCGGCAGAATTTCTTTGCGCAGCCGGGTTTGAAGAGCTTCGGGATAATAGGAGAAGAAGGATTGCCCCACCAGCACCTGAGGATCCGATTCGCCAACCAGCGTGCAGAAAGCAGGATTGGCGTAAGTCAGCGTTCCATCCAGCGTGGCGATGGTAATACCCTGCCCGGAGGAAGCAATGACCTGGCGGAAGGTGTTGGCAGATTCGAGCAGTTGCGTATTATGGATCGCAATGGCGATTTGACCGCACAACCCTTCGAGCAGCAATTGATCTTCCTGGGTCAACGCATTCGTGATATTGCTCTGCACGTCGAGAATACCGAGGATCTGATCGCGCAGTTTGATCGGCACGGCCAACTCCCCACGTGTGCCCGGCAGGTACGTGTTGGGAACCCAGTCAGGATCGCGCGTGACGTCAGGCGCCAACATCGGTCGCCCGGTGGAGGCTGCCGCGCCGACGACGCCACGCCCCATCGGTACGGCATGCCCAATCGCCAACATACGCGCCCCGACCATGCCATAACCGACGACCAGGCGCATCACTCTGGCGGAGGCATCGTAGCGGAAGATTTGCGCGTGGTAATAGCCAAACCGTTCCTTCACGAGGGTCACAACGCGCTCGAAAAGTTCATCCAGTGCGGCGGCAGCAGCAATCTCCTGCGCCACTTCGGTGCTGGTCTGTACCTGGCGACCACGACGCTCCAGCGAGGTTTGGATGGCCTGTTCCATCTGTATCCGATCGGTGATGTCGCTGGAAATACCGAGGACCTGCCGGGCCACGCCATCCGCATCCACGAGCGGCAGTTTGGTCGTCTGTACCCAGCGTCCCTGGCGCAGGATCGGGCTTTCGGGGATAAACTTATCCTGGCGCGACTCCATCACCTCTAAATCGCTGTGCCGGATAGCCTCGACTTCCTCCGGATCGACGTTAAAGTCAGCGTCGGTCTTCCCGATGAGGTCCTCTACAATCGTCCCGTAGGCATTGGCTATCGCCTGATTGGCAAGAACGAAGCGGCCTTCACGGTCACGAATGAAAAAGAAATTAGGATTGAGATCGAGGGCCTGTCGAAGCATCGTATGACGCGACTCAAGCGCTCGCTGCGCGGTGACGTCTCTCGAAAAGCCGCGATAGCCGTGGATGCGCCCACTGGCGTCCATCACCGGGCTACCGGTGAGGTTGAGCCACACTTCGCGGCCGTCCCTGGCGATATGGGGCGCTTCGATCTGGAACTCACGCCCCTCGGCGAGCAACGCACGGATTTTTTCAGCCACACCGGTCGCGGTCTCATCCTCAGATGCAGATTCAGCAGGCAAGAGATCGAACAGCGTGCGCGCCAGCATCTCGGTCGGCGTATAGCCTAGCACCTCGCGCACCCGCTCCGAGCAGTAGAGGTAACCACCTGCGGCGTCAATCTCCCAGAATAGATCCGGGCTGAGGCGGGCCAGGTCATAGAAGTGCAAGGCGGCGCGCGTTTCGTCGGCTTGAGACAATGACGCGGGCATGGCAGCAATCTCGTCGGCAGAAGTGACCGTGATCGGGGCAGTTACTTCCCGGCGCGGCGAGCCGGAGGCGCGGACGCCTCGGCCGCTGCTGTGGCTTGATTGTTTACGGCTCATCGTGCTCTTCTCCTCCGGCGAAGTTTCGCCCATCCCCAGCGACAGCAGATGCGTCCGGTAGTTTCGCCGAAGTTTCGGGGCTGTCATCCGTATCCTCAACCGGCGAGTCTTCACCCGGCGATTCCTGATCCGTCCATGTTTCAGCCGGCGGTTCTCCAACCAGCGATTTCTCATCTGTTAAGGTTTCGGCGGGCGACGAATCACCCGGCGGTTCGCTACCTGGCGCCTCTGCGCCCAACATCAGGCGAACATAGGTACGCGGAACGCCGAGAGCTTCCCCAAGATTGCTCACCGCGGTCTTCAGGATCACTTCCATATCAACCGAGCGGCGGATATCGTCTGTGATCTCACGCGTGATGCGCTCGCGCGCCTCGCGGCGTTGGGTCTCCTGATACAAGCGCGCGCTTTCCAGAGCTGCGCCGAGCTGTTCGGTCAGCGTCTCGACCAGCGCGATTTCATCCTCGCCCCAGGTGGATTTGTTTAGCCGCAGCGCGCCAATATTGACGCCCTCGCGGATTTGGATGGGGACGGCCAACGTCGAATTGGCCTCTGTGACCACCCTTCCGGTCTGACGCGCCTGTTGCATGATCGCTGGCCTGTCGCCGGAAGCCGGACGGATAACGCCCGGCGCGTCTGAGAGGAAGCGCAAGCCGCCTTCGGCACCTTCCGCGCGCGTCATCTCGCGCCAGGCTTCACGGCTGACTGCACCATAGGCACGGAGTTCAGCGGCCCGCGCTGCCTGGCTCTCGGCGAACAGTTGCGCGCTCTCAACCGCAATCGCAAGCTGATCGGCCAACAGGCGCATCACCTCAATCATCTGATCTGTCAAGACGTCGCTTTCCGCGCTGTGCAAATCCAACGCGCCAATCGGACGATTCCCGGCCATCAGCGGCAAGGTCAACTGAGATCGTGTGCGCGGGAAAGGCGAATTGGCAAACGATACCGTATCTGGCCCAACGTCCACCGCCACGCGCAACTCTTGTTTCACAACAACCGTGCTGAGAAAGCTCGGGTCGTTTACTGCTACGTAGTAGTTTTCCGCCAGCATCTGGCGCCCCTCAGGGCTGTTCGCACCGCGGAGAACAACTGCTTCCCGACGTTGATCCATTAAAAAGAGGCCCACGTGATAAAAACCGACCTGCTCAGCGATCATTCCTGGCATTTGGGATAATAGTTGGTCAAGGTCACGTAACGAAGCCGCTGCACGACCCAGTTCAAGGGCAGTCAACAACAGCGTCGAACGGGACTGCAAATCCTGCGTGCGGGCTGCCACGCGTTCTTCCAATGAGAGGCGAATCGCTTCCAGTTCACGGTTGGCCTCCGCCTGCGCCTGCGCCAAACGCCGGGCGCGGTCGATGGCGTCTTGCATACTCCGCATCGTATAGCGCAAAAAGACTCCGGTCAGGGCCACAACTGTAGAAAGGATCAAGATATTGATCACGTCGATACCCGTGCGGCCAGGAAGCAAGCCCTGGTTTTCGGCATAAGCTGCCCCGAAAATCCCAATCAGCGATAGAAAGGTATACGTCACAGCTCCGCGCGGACCAAGCAACATACCGGCCAACACAATCACCAGCACATAGGTGAAGCTGGCATAGCCACCGCTTAGTCCGTCAGTAAACCACAACCAAAGGGTGGTTACGCCAAAAATCAAGGTTAAAATGACGATCGCCAGCTCATAAGGAAACCTACGGCGGGCGAGAGGAAAGGACACCAACGTCGCAACGACGATCAACACAGCAGCGATGATGGGGCTTGCATCTGCGAACCGGCTAGGGACACCATTTAGCACCACCATAATTCCAACCATAACAACGGTCACAACCGCCAAAGGCGCCAGGATCGAGATGAGCAGCCGCGCGCGCCGCGTTTGTTCGTCGTCTTCAAATACCGGTAGTGTAAAGTAATTTTTGATCCACTTGAACATAGTATGCCTCTGCTATCACTCCCCCCCTATAATTCCCCCCAATGGGAGGGAGACGGCGGGGGTCTCTGAAGACGTTTCCTCGATCCACACTTCGGCTTCGGTAAGACCCAGCGAAGTGCGCAGTTGATGGAGCGCCGTTTGCAGTACGGTGGTGACGTCCAATGAACGCCGCATTTCCGCCGTGATTTCGCGCGCCAGGCGCTCCCGTTCCGCCCGTTGGCGCATTTGCTCGACCAGGCGCGCATTTTGAATGGCGATGGCCGTCGGCCCGGAGATGGCGTTAAGCAGATCGCGCTCGTGTTCACCGTACAAACGCGGTGTATCGTAACTCTGCACGATCATCACGCCAAGCACGCGCTCGCCCATCATAATGGGCACGCCCAACCACGACTCAGAAGGTTCACCCAACACGTCGATGCCCAGGTCGGAATAGCCCTGCCGGACATTGTCTGCGAACAACACACTCTGCCGGTTACGCACGATGTAGCCGGTCAAGCCCTGCTCGACGGGTATGGCTGCCAGAACATCCTTATCAGCCTGGGAAATGGAGATATCAAACTCGAAATCGACCTGCCCTCTTTCTGGATAGTACAGACCTATGGAGAAATTGGTCGTGTCCATCAAACGGGAAACCTGGCGATAGGTTTCTTGCAGCACATCTTGCATATCGAGGCGGGAGGCCAATGCCTGGCTCAATTCGTTTAGCACCACCAGCTCTTCGGCGCGCAGCCGTGCTTGTTCATACAGGCGCACGTTCTGAATGACGATAGCCGTCTGTGCGGCAATGGCGCTGAGCATGTCACGGTCGCGCTCGTCGTAAACCGTTTCACTGACCTCACTCTGCACGGCGATCACCCCGATGACCTGGTCGCCGATGCTCATCGGCGCACCGAGCCACGAATTGGCGACCATCCCGATTTGTTGCACGCCAGGAAAGCGTTCGGCCTGCTCTTCAATTGAGCCGCGCATCAGGCATGGCTGGCGAGTGCGAATGACGTATTCGGTCATCCCACTTCCGCTGCGACGCGTCCCCCAAGTCCGGTGTTGTTGGTTTTCGATAGCCAGGGGGAACGAGATTTCGTCTTTCGCCGCATCATACAAAGCCACGTAAAAATTGGTAGCATCCATCGTGCGCGCAACGCCTTGATACACATCTTGCAACACCTGGTCCACTTCCAAACGGGTGGTGAGGACCTGCCCTAGCTCATACAGCACGGCCATTTCTTCAGCGCGCGCCTGTGTTTCCGCGAGCAATTGCTGGCTTTCGATATAGCCGCTCAAACGACGTGCCACATCGCCAAGCAGTGCGCTTTCTTCGTCTACCAGATCTTGGGCTTCTGGATAAGCCACATACATCCGCCCAACCAACGCGCCGCCGATACGCAGATCACGCATAATGCGGTACGGCATCTCGATGGCCGGGGCATCGCCATAGACTTGTTCCTCAAATTCGATGGCAATCTTGACCTGTTCCGGTTGGTAAAGCGCCGCGGCAAGACGACCGGCAGTCCAGTTCAGAAAGTCGGAGAGGCTCGGTGATTCTTCGATCCGGCGCCCGATGTCGTTCAGACAGTCCAGTTCTTTGACCCGTTCGCCCATCAGAGCGGTGGCTTGTTGTGCACTATCGTAAAGGCGGGCGTTCTCCAGAGCGGTCGCCATTTGCTCGGTAAGTGTTTGCAACATCGTGATTTCATCCGTCGTCCACGCCATATCTCCCGGTTTGCGGCCGTCAATAACGCCGATTACTTGATCGCGCACTTTGATGGGGATTGCCAGGGTCTCGCCCTGACCGCTCACCTGGCCGGTCAGCGCCGCCGCCTTCATCTGCGGCTCCCAGACGTCGAAGAACGCCGTGCCGCTCGCGTCGCTGGCAAAGGCCAGGTCAGTGTGTGCGCCCAAAACCTCACGCCAGGCTTCATGCGCCAGTTGCCCGTAGGCGCGCCGCTCGGCGGCAATGCGCTCTTCAACCTGACGCAAGAGACGGGCATTACTCACCGCCACCGAGACCTGATCAGCTAACGCCTGTAACACACTGACGTCCTCATCGCTAAAAGCGGCGGGAGCCGTACTCTGGACATCGAGGACGCCGATGATCTCACCGCGCGCGCGCAGGGGCAGGGCGACTTCGGAGCGCGTGTCGGGCAAATCCGGATTGTCGAAATAGACTGCGTCTGCGCCAACATTCTGCGCAATGCGATGTTGTCCATAAGCCGCCACCGCACCCACAATGCCTTCGGCGCCGATGCGCAAACGATGATGGCGTTGCAGCATGCGCTGCCCGCCTTCGCTGGACGCGGCCTGCAACACAATCCATCGCTTGTCCTCATCCGGCAAAAAGATGCCGGTGTGATAGAATCCAAACTGCTGGCTGATCACTTCAGTGGCCCGCTGCAACAAGGTTCGCAGATCACGTTCCACCACGGCAATCTCGGCAGCGATTTGTGTAGCGGCATTCAGGTAGTTCGTCCGGCGATTCAATTCCAGCGTGCGGTCCTCAGCTAGGGTTTCGATCTGTTGCCGCTGCTGCTCGGACTCGGCGGCATAGCGCCGGGCGCGGTTTAGCGCCGCGTTTAGATTCCGCAGCGCCAGACTGAGCGGCACTACCGTCAATGCCAACGCAAGGCTCAACACCACCCAATTCGACATCAGCAGATCAGGGAAAAACACCGGCAACGCAATGCCGGCGGCATCAACGATCACGATCGCCAGATAAAACAGGCTGCTAACAATCGCGAGTGCGATCGCCGCGCCCTGTCCTATAATCAAGCCGGCAACCACGGTCAACGCGACGTAAGTGACGCCGATCAGGTGGCGCCCCGCCGCAAGAACCATGACAGCACTGATAGGAAACCATACCCCGGCAACAAACACTATGCCGCCTGCTCGCACATGGCCTCGTTGCAGCAAAAGTTTGGAGATCAGCGACGTCAGGAATAATAGACCGACCACGATGCTGCCACCCAGTTTTTGCTCAAAGACGAATACTGTCACCACAACGCCAAAGACATCCACCACGAACAGGCTCAGAACCAGCGGGTTGAGCAAAGCCGCGGCGCGGGTGTTGTCCTCATGATCCGCAAAGACGGGCTGCGCCAAAAAACGTTTAATTTTGTCCCACATAGTCAGGTCCTCGCTTAACTCTCTGGCTCCGTCTCATCCGGCGTTCCAAGTCGGACGACCAAACGCTGTAGTCCTAGCGCCTGGCGGATCTCGCTGGCCGCCGTGCGCAGCACAACTTGCATGTCGAGCGTTTCACGGATGCGCCCGGTCACATCACCGACCAGCCGTTCTTGCGCCGCGCGCCGCTGCGTGTCCAGGTAAAGCCGGGCGCTTTCCAGCGCCAACGCCGATTGTTCGGCCAGCGTCTGTACCAATGCAATTTCCTCTTGCGTCCACCGGCCACTGCCGTCGGATTTCCGCCCGTCAATCACACCGATGACCCGATCGCGTACTTTGATCGGAATAGCGAGCGTCACGTTGTCGGGATCGGTGGTCATTTCACCCTTGGTCAGCGCCGTTTGCATTTGTGGCGTCCACGTGTCGCCGGCGGGCATGATGGTTTGGCGACTACTCACAAAACCCAGACCAGTCTGGGTGTTGAGCAGGTCAGCCCACGCTTGGGCGGAAAGTTCACCAAAGGCGCGCCGCTCAGCTTCGGCGCTTTCTTCAACCTGCTGGAACAAGCGCGCGTTGTTGATTGCGGTAGCAATTTGGTCTGCCAGGGTTTGCAGCACCGCGACGTCTTCCTGGGTAAATGCTTCCGGTTCGGCGCTTTGCACGTCCAGGACGCCAATCACCTGACCGCGCGCACGCAACGGCAACACCACCTCTGAGCGCGTCTCAGGTAAATCAGGGCTGCTGAAAAAGACGGCATCCTTACCTGTGTCCAGTGCGACGCGCGGCTCGCCGCGCTGGGAGACATAACCGACCATACCCTCTTGGCCCACGCGCAAGCGATGGTGACGCGCCAACATACGCCGGCCGCCTTCACTGGAAGCCGCTTTCAACTCAGTCCATTCTCCCGTGGCATCGATCAGGAACAAGGCAGTATGGTAAAAGCCAAATTGCCGGCTGATCGAGTTGACAACATTGGCCATCAGCGCACCCAATTCCAGTTCAGAAGTCGCCTCACGCGCGACAGCAGCGGTAGCTTCCAGATAACGCGTGCGGCGGGTTAGTTCCAGCGTGCGCTCTTGTACGGTGACTTCCAAGCCGGCGCGTTCTTTTTCTAGCTCGGTTGCATAGCGGCGAGCGCGTTGCAGGGCATCGCTCAAGCTGCGCGACGCCAAATTGAGCAGGCCCGCCGTAGCCATCACAAACAGACTCAGCGGCCACCATTGTTCCATAGGCGTTCTGACTTCAAGCGTGGAAGGCAAAAGATCGGCGGTCTGCGCCAAAGTAATGCCGAGTGTGGCAACGACGCTCAAACCGGCAAAGATGATGCCTCCACGTCCACCCAACAACAAGCCGGCGACAACGACAATGACAATATAGCTCCAATACGTCGCGGAATGGGTACCCCCTAAAAAGACGCAAACGGCTGTCATCAATAGCCAAAATATGATCAGGAACGAGAAACTAGCCGCAGAGACGTGACCGCGTCGCATCAACCACAGCAGGCCAACATTCCCCAGGAGAAATCCCCCAACCAGGGGCAGGGATAGCTCTGGATTGGGCAAAAAGAGGAAGAAGATTCCCGCAGCAATGCAGATGAAGACAAAAATCCACAGGATGGCGTTGAGCAAAGCCGCGATGCGCGTCTTTTCTTCATCGCCGGCAAAGACCGGGGGTGACAGCAACCGCTTGATGTTATCCCACATAGTCACGTCCTTTCGACACCGGGCCAGATTCGGCATCGATCTCTGGCGTCGCCAGACGGATCACCAGGGTGTCCAGATCGAGCGCCTGGCGGATCTCGCTCGCCGTCGTCTTGAGCACGGTTTCGATATCGAGCGACTCGCGGATGCGTCCGGTCACTTCGCCGATCGTGCGCTCGCGGGCCGCACGGCGTTGTGAATCCATGTAAAGCTGAGAGCCTTCAAGGGCCACATTGAGTTGATCGGTCATCGCTTGTAGCAAGTCGATCTCTTCTTGTGTCCATTGCGTGCCATCGAGCTTGCCACCATCGATTACGCCGACCACCTGATCACGCACTTTGATCGGAATTGCCAGCGTGGATACATCCTCTTGGCCCGGCACCACCTCACCCGTGCGTAGCGCATCGTGCATTTCGGGTCGCCATAGATCACCGGCAGACGCGATCTGATTACCATCGTCATAGAACGCCAGATCAGATCGCTCTTCAAGCAGCCTACGCCACACCTCACGTGTCACTTCCCCGTAGGCTCTACGCTCAGCTTCCAGGCTCTCTTCGACTCGCTGGAATAATCGGGCATTGCTGATCGCGGCTGCTACCTGATCAGCCACTATTTGCATAACAGAGATATCTGTTTGATCAAAAGCAGCCTCCTGCACGCTCTGCACCGTCATCGCGCCGATTACCTCTCCACGCGCCCGCAATGGCAATGCCATCTCGGAACGCGTATCCGGTAAGAAAGGATTCCCAAAGTGATGCGCAGCCTCACCGACATCCAGAGCGATTTCAGCATTATTCTGCTCTACACAACGGCCAATCATTGAGCCAGAGCCTAGGCGTAGACGCCAACCCTGAGCCAACATCTCTTGGCCTGGTTCTCCTGTACCAGCGCGCAAAACGGCATACTCGCGCTGAATGTCTACCAGAAACAAACCAACGTAATAGTAATCAAACCGCTCACGAACCAACTCCACCACTCGTGGCAACAAAATGTCCAAATCCAACATTGACGTCACAGAACTCGCCACCTCTGCCGCTATTTGCAGGCTACTTGTGCGTTCAATCACACGTTGCTCCAGCATACCCACAGTTTCAGCCAACTGACCGGCCATCACATTGAATGAATCTGCAAGCGTAACCAGCTCGTCCCCACCCGTAATCTGCACAGTTTGTGTCAAATTACCTTGCCCCAAACTCTGGGCGGCCTGGCTAAGCTGCCCCAAGGGCACAACGATACGTCGCGTCAAGACAAAAGCAGCCAAAGACCCCAGTCCCAATGCCAACCCTGAAACAAAGATGAGAGCCAACCTGGTCCGATTGCTCGCGGCCTGAAGTTGAGCGCGCGAACGAGTAAACCCGGCATTGCCTTTCTCAAGTACAAGACCGACTAGCTCGGAAATATCTACCGTCACCTCCCGGAAAACGGTCGTATTCACCTCGATATTGCCCTCGATCGCCACCAATTCGTTCAGGTTTGTGGCATATCTTTCAATCAATTCAAGCAAGTCTATTGTCGCCACTTGTTCTGTTCCGGCCATCAAATCAGTGGGAGAGCTATTTTGTACCAGGTCGGTGAAATCAAGTATTTGCAGCCGAAGGTTATCAAAATACTGCCGTTGCCCAGTGTTTAGATAGGATTGTTCGTTTGCGCGGATCTGCAAGATCAACTGATAAATAGCAGGATTTGCCAGTGGATGGACCACTGCTTCGAGCTCATTGAGCGTAGCATACATCACACTTTCTTGCCCATCAGGGCGACTGCGCTGTTCAATATCGTCAACGACAGCCTGAAACGCCGTTTCATAGGCGTCAAGAAACGGGGACAACTTAGCCGTATCCTGGGTGATGGACTGCAACTCTTGATCGCTCGAATCTAGCACCAACTTGTCAATTTCATCGATCTTGCTGCGAGCTTGAGCCAGATGCAACGCATTAGAAGTGACATACTCAGCCCGAGCTACCTCAAAGCCAAACAAACGCCAGGTGTTTAGAAAATTGGCCTCATCCTGGCGCGCCAGCAAAAACTCAGTCTCGATTTCCAGGCTCAACTCGCGGGCACGACTCGCTTCTTCGAGCGTTGTCTCAACGCTGGTCTGCAAGCTGTTCAGACTCTGAAAGCCAAGCACGGCAATCACAAGAGCAAGGAACAGCAGAAGACCAAAGCCCAAAGTTAGCTGAGAGCGAATAGAGCCTAAAAGGCGACGTCTTGGCGAAAAAATTCCAGATGGCATCATGCTATAAACCTTTCAGCGCAACATTCAAATCCACAACCCGGTCAAAATCATTGGTCATGATTAGCGATCACATCGGCCCAGGCGTCAGTATAATCTTTTGCTGTAGAACCAACATCAGTCAAAAAGAAAAGTCGATCTTTGACCTCATCGGACGGGTACATGCCGGGATTATCCCGATCCTCTTCATTGATAAAAGGTAGTGCAGCCTCATTCGGTGTCGCATAACGAAGATAATTTGACAATGCTGCCCCCACCTCAGGGTCCAAAAGATAATTCATAAACTTTTCAGCATTCTCTTTGTTGGGAGCGTCGGCAAGAAGACAGACATTGTCTGACCAGATGATCGTACCGTCATTGGGAATCACGTATCGAATATCAGCATTATCCGCCATAATGTAAAAAATATCGCCACTCCATTCCATTACAATATCGACCTCGCCAGCGGCCAACGAGTCTTGCCCGGTATCTGGCAGATAGGAGGCGACGTGTTCAGCATTTGATTTCAGAAACTCGGCAGCCTGAGTAATCTCGATCTGATTGGTTGTATTCGGACTGTATCCCAGATAGAGTAAAATGGCCCCCAGAGCTGCTCGAGACTCGTCAAGCAGAGCAACGCGCCCCGCAAAAGCCGGATCAAATATGTCGCTCCAGCCCTGAATCTCTGTGCCGGTCGCTGTGACATTGTATCCGATTCCCATCGTTCCCCACTGGTAAGGAATGCAGTAGCGATTCCCCGGATCGTAGGACGGGTTGATAAATGTCGGGTCAATGTTGGCAAAATTGGGAACATTGGCCTTGTCAATGGCCCCAAACACTCCTTCTTTGCGCAGCAGCTCGACCGCATAATCGGTAGGCACGACCAGGTCGTAATCAACAGGGCCAGCCAAAAGCTCATCGATCAAGTCTTCGTTGCTCGTATAAGTCGTATAGTTGATGGTCACGCCAAATTTTTCTTCAAAGCCAGCCAAAATGGACTCGTCAATATAATCGGCCCAGTTGTGGATATTGAGCACACTCTTTGCTTCGGCCGTCGCGGCATCGGACGGCGTCTCCTGAACAGATGTAGCCGTTGATGTACAGGCCGAAACCAGCACAAACAAGGCAAGAAATGCATGCAGAACCATTCTGTTTATGTTTTTCATTTTGCTCGCTCCCTTTTTCTACTGGTACTATCAAGCAAATCACTGACTCATCTCAATCCAATCGATCCCTAATTATTTGCGTCATCGCTTGTAGGCGAAGCTGATTCCTCTGACGCTGCTAACCGGATCACCAAATCGCGCAGACGCAACGCGCGCCGAATCTCACCTGTGGCTGTGCGGAGCATGGTTTCCATATCCAGCGTCTCGCGGATCCGACCCGTGACCTCGCCAATGGTGCGCTCGCGGGCGGCGGCGCGTTGGGTTTCACGGTACAGACGCGCGCGCTCGACAGTGGCGCCCAATTGCTCCAGCAGCGTTTCGAGCAATGAGATTTCCTCTTCTGCCCACCCACCCGGCCGGCGGCCTTCCAACACGCCGATGACTTGCTCGCCCACCCGCAGCGGCATCGCCAGACTTTCCCGGTCGTCCCCGACGATCACACGAGCCGTGCGCCAGGCTTCTGCCATCGCGGGTTTCCAGCCCTCCGGCGGCACAAAAACACCTTTCCGATTCGCCAGATACCCCAGGTCCGGCTGGGCGCGCAGCAGACGCTCCCACGCCTCACGGGTCAATTCGCCGCGCGCCTGCCGTTCAGTTTCCGCCGCCGCCTCGACGCGCTGCACAAGCTGCGCCGTATTCACCGCCACCGCCGCCTGGTCAGCGAGCGTCTGTAGGACAGCGATATTTTCCGCATCAAAAGATGTCGCCACGCGGCGGTGCAGGTCAAGCACACCGATCACTACACCTTGCACCCGCAGCGGCAAGGCCAGCTCGGAGCGCGTCTCCGGCCAGTCTGAGTTCATGACGTCTACTTCATCAAACACTCGAGAGCGATGAGCAATCTGGGTAATGACTTCCTGAGCCAGTGTCTGGTCACCGCCCACCGCGCCAAGCGCCACCCGGTAATTCTGCGCCAACAGACGGCGTCCAATCTCACCCTCGGCGGCCTGCAACACCGCCCACTGGCGGGTTGCATCAACTAGGAAAACACCGACCTCGTCGAAACCAAACGTTTCGGTGATTAATCGGACCAGACGATCCAAAAGTCGCTGCGTATCCAGCACTGACGTGACGTCGTAGGCAATTTGCGCCGTTGCCGTCAGCGCCTCAGTCCGCCTATCCAGGCGCACATTAGCCGCTTCCAATTCGGCAGCGCGTTCGCCCAGCGCCGCGCGCGCCTGCTCAGCCGCTTGCGTCGCTTGCGCTGTGGCAAGAATGGCCTGGTTGAAAAACCAGGCAGCCATCACCATCAAGCCGATGACGATGAGAAACCCCCCACCCTCGGTCAATATAGGTGGAAGCGTAGTCGGATCAGGCAACACGCGCAGCGTAAGCACACCCTGACTATACACTGCTGCAAAGGCCACATAGGTCAGCAAACTCAGACCCGCCGCCACAAATCCGGCCCGAATATCGATCAGCAACGCTGCCATAACCACAAAAACCAATAAAAAGGTACGCCCGCTGCTGACCAACCAACCTGAATAAAGCGCGAAAACGGCAAAAGCATACAACATTGATAAAAATAACAGCGCGCGCCAGGTATCGCTGATCCGGCGCACCGCCAACAGCAGCACCGCCAGGCTGTAGGCAAGCAGATAGATCCCCAATGTCAAACTGAACGGCGTCCCCTGGAACAGATTCACAATGCCTGGCAAGATAGCTAACGGCCCAGCCACCACAACCACCCACAGCAGCATATTGATGACACGCGAACGCTGTTCACGCAACCACAGCAACTGACTTGACTCAGGCCGCAACGTTTGACTCATATCGCTCCTCCCTACCCACTGCCCGTTGTGGACAGCGCGCCATTCCATGGCGCGTCATTCCATGGCGCGTCAGGCGCATGCGCTCCGAGCCGTAAAACCAGTTCGTCGAGGTCAAGCGCCTGCCGAATTTCGTCTACGGCGACTTTGAGCACGTCTTCCAGTTCAACCGGTTCACGCATCCGCCCCGTCACTTCGCTGATCGCGCGTTCACGTGCTGCGCGGCGTTGGGTATCCTGATAGAGTCGCGCACTCTCTAAGGCCACGCCCAATTGATCGGTCAGCGTTTGTAATGTTTCAATCTCTTCCGGCGTCCACTGGCTGCCATCTGGCTTGCGCCCGCCCAGCACGCCGATCACTTGATCGCGCACTTTGATCGGCAGCGCCAGGTCGGCTTGATCCTCGGCACTCAATATCGCTTCTTCTTTACGCAAAGCCTGCTTCATCTCCGGGCGCAACGGATCGGAACTCAACGCGACGCCTTGCGGGCGACTGAGAACGCTGAGCTGCGCCTGCGTGTGGAATAGTTGACCCCAGGCCTCCACGCTCATTTGTCCGTAGACGCGGCGCTCTGCATCGACGCTTTCCTCAAGACGCTCAAACAACAATGCGTTATCCAGCGCCACAACGACTTGGTCGGCAACGATTGTCAAAGCTGAGAGCAATGCGTCATCCAGCAACTGGGGACGATCGGTATATACGGCCAATACTCCCATCATTTGCCCGCGCGATTCCAGTGGCAGAACCGCTGCCGCCTGTACATCAGGTATCTCGGATAGTTTGGCCGCCTCCTGCGTTTTGACCATACGACGGCTGACCACACATTCACCGATCAAAGAGTGTAAATCCACCGGCACCCGATATCCGGGCTGCCAGACATCATCCAGCGGCCCGGCGCTGGCGCGTAAAACAGCCGTTTGCCCACTTTCTTCCAGGCGAAACAGACCAACGTAGCGTAACTCAAAACGTTGCTGGACAAATTCGACGGTGTTTTGAAGCAATTGATCTGGATCAAGAAGCGATAGTACAGTGCGTCCCATGTCTGCAGCAGCGCGTAGATGCGCCGTACTCTCGTCAACTTGCGCTTGCAGTGAAGCGCGCAGCGCCCTTAATTCCTGGTTGGCCCGGTTCTGCGCTTGCTCATTCTCGCGCACTTGCCGGAAGCTTTCATTCAAGCGACGTACCACCAGCCACTGCACGATAGCCAGTACAACAATTTGGATAGCGACAACGACATAATCAGCGACAGTGTTGTAGGCGCTGAAAGCGTTTTGCACCCACCCATTGAATTCGGCGAAACCCAAAGCGACAACCAAAAGGAGGCCCAAAGCTCCGTAGACCAACAGGCCGCCTTCACCAATCAACAAAGTGGCGACCACAATCGTCAACGTGATGCCAACAACGGCAGTATCGCGAATGCCATAAGTTCGGAACATAAGAAAGCCAAACACGGCCATTCCGGCCAAGGGAGATAACAATCTACCCGGTAACGCAATGTCACGCCACGCTAACACCAACGCGACGAACAATATCAAACTCATTCCGGCCATGACTGGCCGGCTGATATCGGCGAGGACTAACAATATAGCGCCAATAAAAGAGATTCCCAGGACAGTGACGACCAGTCGTTTAAAACCCCGGTCTTCGACCGCAGGGTCCCTACTGAATAGACGCCTTAACCAGTTTTCTTGCCGCATATCAGTTCTCCTGAGTATCTGCGTCCGACGATTCCGCCATCGTCAGGCTAATCATCAGATCTTCTAACCCAAATGCCAGCCGCACTTCATCGGCGGCCGTCTTGAGCACCGTCTGCATGTCCAGCGATTCGCGCATCCGCGCCGTCACCTCACCAATCAACCGCTCACGCGCGGCGCGCTGCTGTGTTTCCAAATACAGCCGTGCGCTCTCTAGTGCCACGTTCAACTGGTCGGTCAGGGCCGCCAACAGATCCATCTCTTCGCTTGTCCATTCGCTGCCGTCGGGCTTGCGCCCGTCAATAACACCGATCACTTGCTCACGCACTTTGATCGGGATGGCCAACGTGGCCATGTCCCCCTGCCCCAACGCTACCTGACCTGTACGCAATGCCGTCTCCATTTCCGGTCGCCAGACATCCGTGCGCTTGAAAGTTTTCTGCCCATCACTGACAAAGCCCAGTTCAGAACTGAGTTGTAGCAGGTTCCGCCATGCCCCGCTCGACAATTCGCCATAGGCGCGCCGTTCAGCGTCCAGACTGGTCCGCAGTTGCCGGAACAATCGGGCATTTCTTACAGCGTTCGCCACCTGGTCGGCCACGGTCTGCATCACAGAAATATATTCCCGTGTGAAATATGCCTCATGCTCACTTTGCACCGTCATCGCGCCGAGGATCTGGCTCCCCGAACGCAAGGGCAAAGCCAATTCAGAACGTGTGTCCGGTAAGTCAGGGTTACTAAAACGCACAGCCGCTGCACCGGCATCGAGTTGGACATCCGCCTGCCCCGTAAGGATACACCGTCCGATCATCGAACTCGCGCCAATGGGCAGCCGGTGCTGCCGCGCCAACATCGCCCGTCCGGCCTCACCTGAACCGGCGCGCAAGACGGCGTATTCGCCGGCTTCATCGGTCAAGAACAGGCCCACGTAGTACAGATTGAAACGCTCGCACACCAGCTCTACGACTTGGGGCAATAGCTGTTCCATGTCCAACACTGCCGTTGTGACGCTCGACACCTCTGCCGCGGTGAGCAGACCCTGCGTGCGTTCAGCCACACGCTGTTCCAAACCGGTCAATGTCTCCTGCAATTGCGCCGTCATCTGGTTAAAAGCCTGCGCTAAATCGACCACTTCGGTAGGACCCTCCAATGGGGCTTGAAGGTCCATTTCACCCTCAGAAATTCGCCCGGCCGTGGCGGTTAAGTTCAATAAGGGCATGGCCAGGCGCCGGGCAGCATAGGCAGCCACCGAAGCGACAATCGCGGCGATGGCCAACATCATAATGAACGAAGCCAGGAAGCTACGAACAAACGGAGCAATCGCTTCCTGGACCGGCAATTCGGTGACGACGGCCCAATCCGGCACGCCTAAAGCGACGTAGGTTCCCACAACGTTGGATCCATTGACGCCCCGGAACCAACGTGTCACACCCCTATAAACAGGAGCAGGATCAGCGACGAATTGCGCGACCAAACTCAGTTGTCTGACATTCTCGCCGCGCAGCACACGCGAAACGTCTCCTATGGCGATCAGGTTGCCTTGCTTATCGACGACGTAGGCCAGACCGGTCGCGCCAACCTGAAGCCGATCCACCAGGTCCCACATAAACTTAAGGCTCATCTCGGCCAGCAATGCACCCTGATAATCACCAAAAATGTTCTGCACCGGGACTGCCAGCACCACCAGAGGCTCGCTTGTGACCTCATCCACGTAAACCGGACTGATATAGCGATCGCCCTGCTCGAGCTGAGCCTGCCAATCACCGGCGATGCGCTCAATCAGTACACCTGACGCAATCTGCGACAGCCGCGAGACCTTGACCTGTTCTCGGCCTTGCGCATCCAGCAAAGCTAACTGGCGAAAGGCCGGGTGCAATCCCAGCAGACTCGCCAGGGTTTTCTCCTGATCTTGCCGAGAGGTTAATACAAAGTCGCTAAGCCTGGCCGTCGTCTCCAAGACGTCGAATCTGACCAGGAAAAATTCCGCCACCGTATTGGCGGCGTCTTGAGCAATGGATTGTTGTTCGCTGCTAAGCGCTCGATTGCCTTGCTGGACGAATAAGTACAATTGTGGGATGTAGGCGACGAGCAAAGCAGCCCAAGTCAAACCCAAGAAAGCGAGAGACAGCGTCCTGACCAGACTGCGTGTCATCTTGGGCTTTTCTTTCTGTATAGACATTATTTCACCTCTCGACCGCATACATAATTTCGGATGAGCTGATCCAGAACGTCACCGCGCCTACCCTGGCGTCCCTGCGGTATCGACCTTTACAGACTCAGGATCGATCAAGCGCACGACCAAATCTTCCAATCCTAACGTTTGGCAAATCTGCTCGGTGGCCGTGCGTAGCATCTCCTCCATGTCCAATGTCTCGCGGATGCGACTGGTCACCTCGCCGATTGTGCGTTCGCGTATCGCACGGCGCTGCGTGTCCTGATACAACCGCGCGCTTTCCAGCGCCACACCAAGCTGCTCGGTCAACGTTTCAACCAGCACATTCTCTTCTTCCGTCCACATTTTGCCCGGCGATGTTTTGCGCAGGTTCACTACGCCAAGCACCTGATCGCGTACTTTGAGCGGAACAGCCAACACAGCTTCAGCCTCGGATTGTTCAACCACCCGTTGACCAGACTTTACGGCCTGGACCATCTCCGGTTGCCAGTCACCTTCCGCCGATGTAATTTCACGCCGCGTGTAACGGTATCCTATGCCCTGGCCGGTGCGCAAGAGTTGCGTCCAAGCCTGCTGCGAGAGTTCACCATATGCCTGGCGCGACTGTTCCAGCGCGGCTTCGCTTTCGGCAAACAAGCGCGCATTGTCCAACGCAACGGCCACCTGGTCAGCCATGATCTGCAAGACAGCCAGCGCAGCCTCATCAAAGGCATTGGCACGGTCGCTCTGCAGCGAGATCGCGCCGATCACCTGTCCACGCGAGCGCAGCGGCAGCGCGACTTCCGAACGCGTGTCCGGCAGTTCCGGTGAAACGAAGCGCACCTCGTCCCGTTCCGCTTCCTGCGCAATGCGTGAACGGCCGTTAACAATGCACCAGGCAATCATCGAAGACTCGGCCTTGAGTGGAAGCTCGTATCCCCGCGCCAGACGAGCCTGGCCGGCATAACCGGTGCCGGCGCGCAGCACGGCCTGCTCGCGACGCTCGTCGACCATGAACAGAGCCACATAATACAGATCAAAACGTTCGCGGATCACTTCGACCACCTGTTGCACCAGTTCATCGACTTCGAGGATTGAGGCCGAGGCGCGGCCCACTTCGGCCGAGGCCTGCAAATAGCGCGAGCGTTGTTCCAGGTCGGCAGTGCGGCTTGCCACGCGATTCTCCAGACTGCCGATCAAGTCGCGCACCTTTGCAGTCATACTGTTGAACGCGAGGGCCAAGGTTCCCAGTTCGTCTTCGCTTTCCACCGCTGCTTCTCGCGTCAGGTCACCAGCCGTGATCGCCGCCACCGTCTCGGTCAACGTGCTCACCGGCTGAAAAGCCTGGCGCATCGCAAAAGCAACGAAAGCAGCCATCAATCCGGCACCCAGCACAACCGTAAAGGTGGAAATCCCCTGCAAACGTTGCAGAGCAGCTCGCACTTCGGATTCTTGCTGCTGCACCACAATGCCCCACCCCTGACCTACATCACTCTCCAGAACATCCAGGTACGCCCACCAGCGGACGCCCCCTTCATCTACAAAAGTAATGGGCACTCCGGTCTGCCCTTGGCGTAACACTTTTACTGCGGGATAGTCGGACAGATCGCGGAGTTCATTGCTATAAGCCGGATCGGGGTGCGCGACCACACGGTTATCCGGCGCGATGACGTACGCCAGCCCTGTTTGCCCAACCCGGCTGGCTTGCACCTGAGCAGAAATTGCATCCAACTCACCAACGATTGAGGCCACACCAACGATATCCCCGCTCGTATTCCGAATCGGCGTCGCCAGGTTCAAAGCCGGACGCCCTGTGGTACGGCTGACCAAGGGTTGCATCGTGACGGGCGCGCCGGAACGCCCACCCTGGAACCAGGCCCGGTCGCTGTAGTCCTGGAGTGCGCCGCCGTCATTGCGAGCCACATTCATGCCGTTCAAATCGGTTGTCTGAACCAAAAAGAGGTAGTCATAAACACGGTCCGTTTCGACCAGGATCGGCTTTTGCAACGCGGGATCCATACTCACAATATCCGGCTGGGCAGCCAGTTGCTGCACCACCAAGGTATTCTGGTTTAGCCAGATGTCTACCTTGCCCTTAAGCGAAACATTCGCCAAACGAAGCTGCTCGTTGGCATCTTGATTTATTTGACGGGCAGCTTGATTCGTCAAAAAGAAAGCTACCGCGATGAGTAACGGTACAGCAATCGCCAGCACCAGCGACACCAGACGCACCTGCAAACGCCCGCGTTGCAAACGCCGTTCAGAGACCATCTGCTGAAAGGCCGCATAGCCATAAAAGACTGCATAAATAGTGCTGGCGACTTGTATAACGAGAACTCTGGAAATGCCACCCAGGCTGAACTGGACTGCAGAGGCGATAAGCTGGGAAACAAAAAGCAGCCAAGCCAGCCGGCGCGTCTCCGGCGAAACCTGCTTATCACGCCAGGCAACGCGGAGTGCAATCAGGAGGGAGACCAGAGACAAGACAGCGTAACTTAAAATGCGGACGAGTATAGCCAAGCTGCCACTAGCATAGTCGGCCAATTGTACAAAACCGCCGGCATAGCTTGCATCCAGACCGGTGTACCAAAGCTGCGTCCCCAGATTCACATCCAGCAGGGTCAGCAGACCCGGCAGAACGAGCAAAGCATACAATGGCCACCACACCCAGCGCCACCGTCCACGCAGCCATTCGGGTTTGAGCAAGACAACAGTCAGCAAGAGTAGAATCACCTGGAATGGCGTTGTGGTGGCCCCCAACCCGTAGGTAAGCGGTGTGGCGCTTTCACGCGTCACAACAGATGCATCCAGAATCAAACCGGTAAACAGATTGTTTGACGCGAAAATGAAAAACAACAGGCTTAGGTGACGGTTGGATATGTTCCAGAAGTTGAGCGCCAATACATACAGGGCAAGAATGAACCCGATCAGAGATAAAACGAAACTGGAGATTTGGAGCACCGCAGTCAGGTTCATCGACGCACCTCCTCAGACCGGGCAATATTCGCATCGGGATTGTCAATCTCTGTGCCCAACCGTACCTCCACCTCGTCAACATCCAACGCCAGCCCCATCTCCCGGACAGCCGTCTGCAGCACGGTGTTCAAATCCAGTGTCTCACGCATCCGCGATGTCACCTCACCAACCAAGCGCTCACGGACCGCGCGGCGTTGGGTGTCCTGGTAAAGTCGCGCACTATCCAGCGCCACGCCCAATTGCTCGGTCATGGATTCGACCAAGGCGATTTCCTCATCCGTCCAGGTGCTGTCGCCGGCCGGTTTGGAAAAGTCAATGACGCCAATCACCTCGCCACGCACTTTAACCGGCACAGCTAGACGCTGCATATCGTGCACATTGTGTGTAGTGCTGCCGGTCTGCAAGGCTGTTTTCATCTCCGGCTGCCAGAGATCGCCGGCGGGGACTGTGGTTTGTGCAGTGCTGTAAAACCCCAACGCCTGGCTGGCGCTCAGCATAGTGGTCCAGGCTTCGGCTGTCAGCGCACCATAGGCGCGTCGCTCCGTTTCCGCCGCCTGCTGCACTTGTTCCACCAGACGCGCGTTGCTGATCGCCATCGCCACTTGATCGGCCAATGCCTGCAACGTCTGCACACTTTGCGGTACAAATCCACGCGCGCCGGCGCGTTGCACATCCAATACGCCGATGACCTGCTCGCCCACCAACAAAGGTAACGTCAACTCGGAGCTGGTATCCGGCAGTTCTTCCATGCGAAGGTAAATGGGTTCATCTTCAACATCCGTAGCCAGGTGATACGTTCCCCGCAGCGCGACGTCGCCCACTATGCCCTCAGCGCCTACCCGGAGACGGAAGCCACGCTCAAGCAATTCCTGCCCGGCCCCGGAAACAGCGCGCAGTTCGGCCCACTCGCCGGTTTCATCCAGCAGGTAGAGGCCCACGTGGTACATATCGAATTGGGCCCGGATGACATCGACAACACGGGGCAACAACACCTGAAGATCACCCATCGCCGCCGCCGTTTCCTGCGCTACCGCCATTGTAGCCTGCAGGTAATTAGCATTGCGCTCCGAATCGCGGGTGCGCTGCTCCACCAACAGTTGCAACTGTTCGCGTTGCACCTCTGACTCATCCGCCAATCGCTGCGCGCGCTGAATCGTATCCGTCAAGTTATTCATCGCCAGATACAACAATAGCGCCGCAATCCCATAGTTGACCGTATGCGTTACCCAATAGTTGATCGGGATATTCGGGCCTAAAGGCGGAGGCAAAATTCCGATTTCGCCGCTGATAAAGGTGAACGTCACCGCGACAAAACTCAAAGCGGCGAAAATCACCCCAGCGCGCCCGCCCAGTAACAAAGCCGCGATCATAATGATAATGACGATGGTGGTAAAGCTGGTATTTACCACGCCGCCAAAGAAAAAGCCCATTACCACGAGCACCAGCCATAACGTCAACGATGTAATCAACGAAGCCACCCGCACGTGGCCTCGGCGCAAAATAAAAAGGGCGCTGATGACTGGGACGATCAAACACACAAAGGTTACACCCATAACGACATAGTTGCGCAAAGTGAGCACAACGATCAGGGAGGCCAGACTAATCATGCCCACCGTCGCCAGCAAGATCACATTTGCCAGACGCGCGACACGATTTCTTTCTACGTCTCCCGCAAAGACCGGTGGGGCAAGCCAACGTCGCATACGACTTAACATAATACACTCCTCGTCGTAACACAAACGTCAAGCAAAGAATGACTCACGTCGTGACTACGCATTGTCCACCTCGCTTTCTACTTCGGGACGTGCCAGTTGTACGACGACGCCTTCCAGCTCCAGCGCCTGGCGCATCTCAGCGACCGCGGTTCTGAGCACCGTCTCCATATCCAACGACTCACGCATCCGCGCCGTCACCTGGGCCAGCATCTGCTCGCGGGCGGCGCGACGCTGCGTGTCTTGATACAAGCGCGCGCTATCCAATGCCACGCCCAGTTGTTCCGTCAACGTCTCCAGGAGTGCGATCTGTTCATTCGTCCAGGCGCCCTCTTCTGGTTTGTGAACATTGATCACGCCAATGACCTGCTCGCGCACCTTGATCGGAAGCGCCACGGCCCGTTCGTCATCTGTGGCTACGGCGGCTGCGCCGGTCTGTGTCGCCACGCGCATATGCGGTTCGACGGCCTCGGTCGCCGGCATGAGGCCGTGTTCGGCATAGGTAAAGCTCAGATCCGTTCGCATTTGCAGCAACCGCTGCCATCCCTCACGGCTCAGCTCACCATACGCCCGGCGCTCCGCTTCCAGGCTGTCCTGGACTTGTTGGAACAGCCGCGCATTGCCAATCGCCAACGCGACCTGGTCGGCCATGGTTTGCAGGATGGCCACATCTTCATCGCCGAACGCCTCCGGCCTGATGCTCTGTACGTCTAGCGCCCCGATGACTTCGCCCCGGCTGATGAGGGGCAGCGTCATCTCAGAACGGGTATCCGGCAGCAGCGGGTTATCAAATCGCACAATCTGCTCATTGTGCCCCACGTCCAATGCGATGCGAGCCTGTCTGTGCAATATAGCCCAGCCGACCATCGAGGTGTCGGTAATTTCTAGCCGGTGACCCTGCGCCATCATCTGTCGTCCTGCCTCGCCGGTGCCGGCCCGCAGTACAGCAAAGCGGCTTGACGCACCCGCCTCTGTGCCTTCCAGGTCGGTCAAAAACAGCCCAACATAGTACATGCCGAACCGTTCTTGGATCACGTTCACCACTTGTTGGAACAGCGCATCCAAATCCAGGATGCTACTGGTCGCCCGTGAGACCTGAGTGATGGTCTGGAACTGTTGCGCCCGGTTCTCTACCCGCTGGATGAGCGCGGCGCCTTGCAGCGCGCTGCTGATCTGCACACGCAAGATGTCATAGACACTTGACTCGCGTGGCCCCATCTCGAACAGGATAAATCCGATCTGGTTGTTCTGGAAAAAGAGCGGTTCGGCAACCAGGCTGTAGCGCCGCCCTTGCGGCACCACACCCTCAGGCGCCAATTGACGCGAAGGAAAGCGTTGTCCCTCCGGTCCCAACTCAACACGCCCATTTTCGTTATAGGCCAGCATGAGCCTGGCCCATTCGGCAGGGGGTTGAGGATAGTGGTAGGGCTGGGAGGTTTCGTACAAGGAAAGATAGCAGCTTGGGATGCCCAGACGAGGTAGCCAGGTGGCCAGCACATCCATGAGACCCAGGGGATCGAAGGTGGTGAGCAACGCTGTACCAATGTCACGCAACACTTGCGCTTGTTGGTCGGCCTGGAGTTGCACTTGCGCCTGGGCGCGTTGCGCCAGCTCGCCGATGACGACGCGCGCCTGTTGCCACACGTCACCGGCCAACGCAAATGTCTGATCTTGCACACATGCCAGCGTTAATTGTCGCAACAGTGATATAACGCTGTGCCAGGCAACCACATCTCCGCCAGCGGCTATCGTCTGGCGCACAACCGCGTCCAGGTTGAGGATAAAGACGCCTGGCGTTTCTTGTTTCAATTCGCTGATGAGACTGGCAAAAAGCTGCTCGACTCTATCCGATGCGCTCGCGTCTGCAACACCGTCCAGGGCTTGCGCCATTACTGCGACGATCTCATCCCGTCGAGACAACAGTGCCGACTCGACGGTTTCATCGCCGCTTTCCACCGGTTTTACTTGGGCTTGCACCACCAACGGGTCCAGGCAGCCGCACGATTGGCGGATGATCATCTGAGTTGGCACGTGCGTTTCCGGGTCAACCGGTCGGCCTTCAATCAAGTTCAGCACCGTATCGATGGCCCGCTGCCCCAATTCGTGAAATGGCGCCGCGACTGTGGTCAAAGGCGGTATATTGACCTGGCCCTGCAAGACATTATTGAATCCAGCCGCGACCAGATCGCCAGGGACCCGAATTCCACGCGCTTGCAGGATTTCCAGCGCGCCGAGGATCAAAGCATCACTGGCCGCTACAATGGCATCCATGTCGACGTGTGGGCGCATCTTGCGCTCGTCAAGCAATAGCTGCACGGCTTGTTCGCCGATACTGCCGCTCCAACCGGTAGGCGGGGTGATGAGGTTCGGGTCGACAGCAAGACCGTGAGCCTCCAGGGCGTCGATGTAAGCCCGATAGCGCGCCCGCGCCTGCAAATTGGCTTCTGGACCGCGAATGAAGGCCAGGCGGCGACACTGATGAACTTCTATCAAGTGCGTTACGACATCGTACATCCCATGATAACTGTCCATTGACAGAGCGGGAATACCTTCCCAGGCCTGACCGATGGCGATCACTGGCAAGGGATGGTAACGCGCGTGGAATGCCTGGTTCTCATCGTCTGTGATGAGGTTGCCGATGGCAGAGGCCCAACTCACCAGACCGTTGACACTGGCAGCGCTGACCAGATCGTAAAGGATGTTGGCCTGGCCCTGAACACCGGGAGTAAGGCGCAGGTTCCCACCCGGGAAGCAGATCAAATTGACGTCCCGCTCCTGGGCAGCATCAACGATACCCAACCATTGCAATTCGCTGGATTCACCAGTGATGGCAGGCGCTATATAGCCAATGGTCGGGCGTACAGTGCGCGCCTCGATGCACTGTGGTTGTTCAGCCGGTTGAGATTCTGCCATAATGTTCCTTCTCCCTCTAACCCTTTTTACCCCACCGCGAGCGTGTTATCATTCCTGAAACGTTCCCAGATGGATGGTGATCTTATCCAAACCGAGTGACCGGCGCATTTCTCTAACCGCTGTCTTGAGCACGGTTTCCATATCGAGCGATTCACGGATGCGCGTGGTGACCTCGCCGACCAGCCGTTCTTGTACGGCACGCCGCTGCACGTCATCGAACAGCCGCAGGCTCTCGATGGTTTGCGCGAGCTGCCCGGTGACGTCTTCGATCAAGGACAACTCTTCCTCAGTCCATGGCCGGCCATCGGGATGCTGTCCGCCGAGGGCGCCTACCACTTGCCGGTTGATGACTAACGGCATCGCAACACCGTCACCCTCAGCCACCAGCGCCCCACTGCTCGCAGCGCGCTGCATCTGCGGCAGCCACTCCGCCTCCGGAATAATCTGGTTCTCCCGGTAGGCAAATCCCGGCTGCGCGCACCCTGACTCCACGACAGTTTGCCAGCTCTGTTCTGCATAGCGGCGCTGCACTTCCTGAGACTGGGCCAGCGCCCCGACCAACGCATCCACGGTTGTGTTAAGGTACTCGCCCAGGGCGTGCAGTTCGGGATCACCCTCAACGTCTTCGTCAAGTTCTCCCACGTCAACGCGCGCCGTGTAGTCTCCGGCGGCCACGCGCGACAGGTAATCGACGTATCCGCCCACGGTCTCACGAATGTGCAACGTGGCGCGGGTTTCCCGCTCACGGGCCTCGCGCTCGGCTATCGCCAACTCCTCGGCCTGGCGACTGGCTTCAGCCAGTTCAAGGCCGCGCTGCCGTTCTGCTGTCAAGGCCAGCCCGGTCTGGTTGACAGATATGCCCGTTACCAGAGCCGTTACGACAAACACCAGCAAAAAGAGAACAGCTTCGATCAACCAGCGAAGGTCGTCAGAGATGGAGACAGGGGCAATAACTTGCGCAGCCTCCAACAATAATATAGTCAGATAAAGCACGCCGATAACGATGCCCCCATGACGCAGCGCCCTGGTCCCACCAATCAATCCTATGATCATCGCCGTCATCACAAAGCCCACCGTCACCGGCCCGGTAACACCGCCGAGAAAGTAGGTGGCAGACGTCAGACCAACAATCAACGCTGCGATGTAGATGCCGATGGCAATGTCCGAATGTTGCCGGCGGATTAACCACAAACTGATTCCACAGAACAGGATGAACACCAGGGCCACGACCGCGACATAACTACTCGCCAGATGAGGGGTAACGATCCACAAAGCCGCAACGACGGCCAAAAGTAGAAACGCCGCGATCATCGATGCCCGGATAACAACCTGGGCCATTTGTATACGCCGGGCCTGTGTTTGATCCATCTCAACTGGCGATGACTGAGTGTACATCACATCCCCCTCTTCTCTGGCGCAGTGGAAGCCCGACCGGGATCGATGCGCGCCAGCATGTCGGCCTCCAATGCCTGGCCCAAGTGCTGCAACGCGCGCTGTACGGCTTCATCGACCGAGAGCGCCCCGCGGATCTGATCGGTGATTTCGCGCGTCAGGCGCTCGCGGGCGGCGCGGCGTTGGGTCTCTTCGAGCAAGCGTAGCGTTTCGGCGACGATGCCCATACGCTCGGCGATCGTCTCGACCAGGGCAATCTCATCCTCCGTCCAGCGGCGCGCCTGATCTTCGTCGTGAATACCCAATGCACCGACGACTTCATCGCGCACGGAAATCGGCGCGACCAGGGCAGCGTGATCGACATGCTGAGCATCGCCTGACTTGACGACAACTTCCTGCCGGGTCAGCGCATCTCGAATTTCGGGTAACACGCTTGCATCGCGCAAAGGATCGATGCCAGGGCGTGTCACCTCATAATCTGTGAGTAGCGCCGCCGCTTGACGCCCGCTCCAGGTTTCGCGCACGTACTGGCGTTGGATCATTTCCAGATCGCGCAAGGCGTACTGCGTTTGCTCGAACAAACGGATATTCTCGATGGCATTGGCCAACTGGTCGGCCAACGCTTGCAGCACCGCGATATCGGCCTGCCCAAACGCGGCGGCCTCAGTGCTTTGGATGGTCAGCGCACCGATCACACCGCCACGGCTCCTGAGTGGCAGCGCCAGTTCCGAACGCGTTTCGGGCAACAGTGGGTTGTCGAACCGCACGGCCTCGGCGCCCACATCCAACGCGATACGCGCTTCTCCCGTCGCCACACACTGCCCGATCATCGAGCTACCGCCGACTTCCAGACGGTGCCGGCGAGCGACCATCTGCGCACCGGCCTCACCCGTTCCGGCGCGGAGCACAGCCCACTGCCGTCGCGCGGCGCTGGCGAACTCGGCCGGAGACTCTGTCGTATCCACCAGGAACAGACCGGCATAGTACAGGCTCAATTGCTCGAGCAGCAGATCCACGGCCTGCTGGATCAAGGTGTCCACATCCAACACTTCACTCGCTATCCGCGCAACGTCGGCCACCGTTTGGAGTTGCAGTTCACGCCGCCGCATCAGGGCTTCGGTGCGTTTACGCTCAGTAATGTCGCGGGTCAATCCCACAAAACCGGTGACGTTGCCGTCGGCATCGCGCAACGGCACCTTGGTGCTTGATAGCCACTGATGCTGGCCCGTTATCGGATGCACCACCGGTTCTTCGCGGTCGATCAAGGCTTCACCAGATTCCATCAATTTTTGCTCATCGGTGTAATACTGGTTTGCCAGTTCGTGGGGGAAAATGTCGAAATCATTCTTCCCGATCACTTCTTCCTGCGCCTGCGCGCCTAACGAGTGCAGATGCGCAATGTTATTGATCAAGAAACGGCTCTGGCGATCCTTGATGTAGATGTAATCCGGCAGGTTGTCAATGAGGACGCGCAGCAGGTTACGCTCCTGAGCCAACTGCAACTCCGTGGTTTTGCGCGCCGTAATATCCGTCGAAATGCCAAACGTGCCGATGATGTTGCCTTCGCGGTCACGCAGCGGCATTTTTGATGTCGCAACCCAGGTGTCGGGCCGGTCAGTCCACGTTTCGCGCTCCTCTAGCCCCAAAATCGGTTCACCGGTACGGATGATACGCTGCTCGTCTTCGTAAGCAGGACGCGCATGATCCTCGGTAAAGAAATCGAAGTCGCTTTTGCCGATGGCATCCAGCGGATGGCTCAACCCAAAACGCTCGGTTTGCGAACGGCTGGCGCGGAGGAAGCGGCTCTCCCGATCTTTGAAGTAGATGTGATCCGGGATGCTGTCCATCAAGGCATTCATCAAATACTGCTCGAATTCCAGAGCTTCATACAACCGCGCATTGGTGATGGCGTTAGCGAGCTGATCCGCCAAGGTTTGCAGTACGGTGATGTCTTCAGGACTAAAGGCGCCCTCTTGCGTGCTCTGAATGGTCAACGCGCCGATGACGTCCCCCCGGCTGATCAAGGGCAATGCCAGCTCCGAGCGCGTGTCGGGCAGCAGAGGATGCGGGCGGCGCACCGCCTCTCGGCCCACATCCAGGGCAATGCGCGCCTGCCGGTTGGCAACACACCAACCGATCATCGAAGTACCGCCCACCTGCAAACGGTGTCCCTGTTCCACCATACGCTTCCCGGCCTCGCCCGAACCCGCCTTCAAGACGGCCCATCGCACATCAGGGTCCTCCGCATCAGGCTCCACCAGGAACAGACCGGCGTAATAGAGGTTGAAGCGGTCATGCACCAGCGTCACAACTTGCTGAATCAAATCACCTGGATCAAGCACGGCGCTTGCGGCGCGGGAGACTTCAGCGGCGGTCTGCAACTGCAAAGCACGACCGGCCAGCCGTTCGGTGGTTAACACCCCTTGCAATGCGCTGCTGATCTGCAAACGCAACGTGTCGTAGATAGCGCCTTCGCGGGGACCGACCTCAAAACACGCCTGTCCGAGGTGTTCATCCCTGAATTGCAGGGGTTGGATCACCAGGCTATAACGCCGGTCTGCGGGCAGCACCCCCTCCGGTAGCAAATCGCGCACGGGATAGCTTTCTTTTTCTCTCCGATCCAAACCGCGTGTGTGATCGAAGGTTAACAACAACTGCGCCACCGTGGAGGGCAGAGGTGTTACTTTTGGCGTTAGCAAGTCTGCATACATCGACAAGTAAAAACCGGGGATACCCAACCGGGGCAAACCGTATGACATAGCGTTCAACAAATCATCGAGCACGCCCGCAGAGACAAACACCTGGCCGATTTCGCGCAGGACACTTTCGCGTTGAGCCACTTGCAACCGCTGGCGCGCCTGGGCTTGCTGGGCTGCACCGCCGATCAGTACGCGAGCCTGCTGCAACAGACCCTCGATCCGCTGCGATGATTTTCCCTCGACCACACAGGCAAGTGCGTGAGCGCGCAAAACGGAGAGGCTATTCTGCCAGACAGACACGTCACCCTGTTCCAACAACGTCTGGCGCATGAGATCATCGAGCACGCGCAAGAATGTCTCGGTCGTCGCGGCATCCTCCGTCTCAACCGCGGCGATGAAAGCTTCCACCAGGCGCGTGACGCGCGCAGCGGCGGTCGATCCGGCGTCAGCAGACAACGACGCATCGACCAGCGTCCCGACCATAGCGGCAAGCAATGCCTCTCGACGCACAGCCATAGCGGCCTGGAAAGACGTGGGAGATTCAGGGAAAGCCCCGTCCGCCAGGCGCGAATCCGCTTGCCGCACGGCGGCATCCAGACAACCACACGACTGGCGCACGACCAATTGCGTGCGTAAGTTGACCTGTGGCGGAACACTTTCGCCTTGTATCTGGGCCAACACCAATTCGGCTGCTCGGCGGCTCTGCTCACGCAGAGGTTGGCGCGCTGTCGTCAGCGTGGGGATGACGTAGCGGCTATCCTCGATATCGTCAAAGCCAACGACCGCCACAGTGTCGGGTACGCGAATGTCGCGGGCTTGTAAGATATTCAATAGCTGAAGCGCCGTCCCGTCATCATTGGCAACGATAGCCTCAACATCAGGCCCCGGGCGCAACTGCCGTTCATCGAACAATAAGCGGATTCCGGATTCGGGCGTGTTGTAGTGAACCCCGGGAACGACGAGATTGGGATCGACCGCAATCCCATGTTCGGCCAACACATTAACGTAAGCATGATAACGCGCATCATTCTCCGGGTGGCCTTCCTGCTTGTGAAAGAAGGCAATGCGCCGGTAGCCATGCACATCCATAAGGTGAAGCATTAGCTCACGCATACCGTGATCGTTATCCATCAACACACTGGGGATACCGTCCAACGGCATGGCAATGCTGGCCATAGGCAAGGGCCGGTAACGTTCGCAGAATGTCTGCATCTCCTCTGGGCTGATCGACGTCCCCATCGATCCCGCAGCGAAGACCAATCCATCGAGGCGTTCGTTATCGATCACATCATAGAGTACATTGTTCATATCATCAGGATGCGGTTCACTATGCAGCGAAGCGCCAACGATACAGAGCAAATTCACATCCCGCTCGCGCGCCAGGGACTCCACGCCTTGCCAGATTGCATTGTGATACCCCGGTGTAAGCTGATCGATGAAAAGGCCCAGGGTAGGGCGGCGCTGTGTGGATACCGGGGCGCCTACCGGTTTTCGGCGGGACGAACTACCTCCCGTACGTCTACTTTGCTTCGCCATGGTTGCCTCCGTCAGGCTGTGGCTGATCGGGCCGCCCGTCATCGGGCCGTCCGGTCTGTACTGCGTCTTGCACCTGAGCGCCCCAGCGCACGTAGACGCGCGATCCGCCGAGCGTCTTGTTCAACGCCTCGGTGGTGACGCGCATCAAAGCCGAGAGATCGGTGGCGCGCTGCATCTGGTCTGAGATTTCGCGGATCACGCCTTCGCGGGCGGCGCGGAGTTGCGTCTGCCGGTAAAGGCGCGCGCTCTCCAACGCCTGCCCCATCTGCTCGGCCAACGCTTCGAGCACGGTCACTTCTTCATGCGTCCAGGTATTTTCCGACGAGAGACCCGGCGCATCCTGGCTCTTGCTGAAATTCAAGACCGCCACAACCTGGTCGCGCACCAGGATGGGCACGGCCAGCGTCGGCATTCCGCCGGTATGGCCACGCACACTCTGGCGGGTGCGGCGCGCGGCTTGCATCTCCGGACTCCACTCTCCCTGCGCGGGGAAGAGGGTGACCTCTTTCGAATCCGTGACCGTGCGCGCACCGACGTATCCCGTCGTCGCGCGAGTACGGGCTACCAGGTCCCAGTCCTGGCGCATTCGCGCCCCGTAAGCCCGGCGTTCGGCTTCGAGTGATTCTTGCGCTTGCGTCAGCAAGCGCGCATTGTCGATCGCGATAGCCACTTGATCAACCAGGGTTTGCAGCACCGACAAGGTTGCGGCGTCGAAGGCATCCGGCTGGGTACTCTGGACGCTCAACGCGCCAAGCACTTGATCCCGCGAGCGCAACGGCAAGGCCGCCTCCGAACGGGTATCCGGCAACTCCGGGTTGATCACCCGCACGTCATCGACTTCGGCGTGCGATGCGATGCGCGCCTCAGCATGGGCAATGCTCCAGCCGATCATTCCCTCGCCCACGCGGATGCGGTGTTGGCGCGCCAGCATCGCTTGCCCGGCCTCGCCCGTGCCCGAACGCAGCACGGCCCACGTCCGGGTCTCATCCACCAGGAACAGACCGGTGTAATACAGGTCAAAACGTTCGCGAATCAATTCTACGACCTGCTGGATCAACGCATCGGGATCGAGAATCGAAGCTGCCGCACGGCTGACCTCCGCCGAGGCTTGCAGGTACGCCGAGCGTTGTTCGAGGTCGGCGGTACGCACAGCAACCCGCTGCTCCAAAGTGTCGATGGATTCGCGCAACTGCGCCGTCATACTGTTGAACGTTTGCGCCAGGACGCCCAATTCATCCTCGCTCACCACTGGCGCAGCACGTGTCAAATCACCTTCCGCAATCGCGGCCGCGGTGGCGGTCAGTTCATCAATCGGCTCAAAAGCCTGGCGCATCGTAAAGAAAGTCAAACCGCCCAGCAACAGCCCTCCAAGGACCAACACGATCACGCCGGTGTGACCGAGCTCCATCAGTGGTTGGCGCAACTCCGCATAGTCCTGCTGGGCGATGATACCCCACCCATTGTCCAATACATCCACGTAAGCCAGCCACTGCCGGCCCTCAGCATCGACGAAGCTGAACTGCTTTTGTTGAGCTTCACGCAAATTCTGAGCCAGAGGAGAATCGCTGAGGTCGACAATCACTTCGGAAAACGCCGGGTCGGGATGCGCGATGATGCGATTTTCTGCATCCACCACGTACGAAACGCCCGTTTCCCCGAAATTCGTCACCGCAATCTCATCGGAAAGTTGGTCCAGCGTGGCGGCGAACATGCCAACGCCAACGAGATTACCCGCTGGATTACGAATCGGCATGGAGACGATCAGCGCGGGTCTGCCGCTCGTGCGCCCGATCGCCACCTGATAAGCAAACGGAGCACCGTCGCGCACTTCCTGAAACCACGTGCGGTCGCTGTAATCCGTCAATGCAGCGCTGTCGCTGCGCGCCACGTTCATACCATTCAAATCGGTTGTACTGACCAGGTAAATGTGCTCGTAAACCGCATCCATGGCCGCCAGAACCGGCCCTTGTGCACTGGCATCCATCCCCTGAATTTCCGGTTGGGTTATCAACTGCTGCAACGCTTTGGTGTTGTAGTCCAGCCAGAGTTGCACGCTGGTCGCCAAAAGGTGATTGGTCGCGCTCAAGGTCTCAACCGATTGGCTTTCAATAACACCAGAAGACCGGAAAATCACAAAACCGACGAGCGCAAGCAGGATAGGAAGGGCAATCGCCAGCGTCAGGACGGTCAAGCGTGGGCGCAAGCTTCCACGTTGGGCGCGGCGTTCAGAGATCATTTGCCGGAACGCGGTATAGGCATAGCCTAGCGCAAAGAACGTCGTGGTGGTCACCGACGTTGCGCCTGAACCGATGATGGCGCGCAGCCCGAACTGCACAGCCACCGCGATACACTGGGTAATCAGCAGCATCCAGGCCAACTGGCGCGTCGTGCGAGGCGTCTTACGGCTGATGAGGGTCCATAGAACCGGCACAAACGGCAACAAGGATAGGACATACACATATAGCGGTCGTATAATGCGCGCCACACTCCCGGCTTCATACATACCGCTGGCGATATAGCCGCCGGTATAGGTCGCGGCATCCAGAGCGCTGTACCACAATCCAGTATGCCAGAGGGCGTCGATGGCGGTCAACACCATGGGCAGAAAAACAAATCCGTACAGAAGCCATCCTAACCATCGCCGTCGCCCCTGTAACCATTGCGGCTTGAGAAGGACTATCGCGGTTAAAAGCAATCCTACTTTAGCGGGTTCCGATGTCAGCGCCAGGAGCAAAGTCGGTAGAGTCGCCCCCGTAGCTTGCGTGACACCAAACAACATCCCCAGAGCCAGGTTATTGACGGCAAAGATGAACAACAGGAGGCTGACGTGGCGATTGGCCGTATGCCGGGCATTGAGGAGCACGATGTATAAGGCCAGAATCAACCCCAGCAAACCTGCCAACCACGCCATGACCTGCAAGGTCTCGTTCGTCAACAGAACGTTCATGCGTCGTCCTCCTCAGCAGCCGTTCCCACCAACGCTTCACCGCTTAGCCGCACCTCAACGCGCGCAAAGTTCAAGGTGCTGACCATTTCCCGCACGGCGTTCTGCAGTATCTGGTCGATATCCAATGAGGTGCGCATTTGCGTGCTCAACTCACCGATGATCTGGTCGCGCGCGGCGCTGCGGCGGGTATCTTCGAACAGCCGCGCCCTATCCAACGCTGAGGCCACCTGTTCCGCAATCGCGTCCAACAGCATCCGCTCCTCTGCCGAAAGCGGATGCGCGGGATCGGCCTGCACGGCCAGTTGCCCCACGACTTCCTGCTGCACGGCGACCGGCGCCCCGTACACCTCGCGCTCTGCCTCTGGGAGCTGCGCCAAGGGTTGTACAACGCCGCGATCGTACACGTAGCCCTGTAGACCCCGCCGCTGCTCGCGCAGGGCTTCCCACCCCTGACGCGACATCGACTGTTGGAGCAGGTTCAGTGCTTCCAGCCGGCCTGCCATTTCCTCGCGCAAGCGCGTGTTCTCAATCGCAATCGCAATCTGCCCGCATAATTGCTGCAACAGCAGTTGATCGTCCACAGTCAGCGCGCCCGCGCGGTCGCTCTGCACGTCCAGGATGCCGAATACCTCTTCGCGCAGACTGATGGGCACGGCCAATTCGCCCTGCGTATCCGGCAAATTGGGATTGGGACGCCAATCCCGATCCCGTGTCACGTCCGTTGCCAGAACGGGCTGGCCTGTCTCTGCCGCCGTCCCGACCACGCCGATGCCCATCTCAATCTGATGTCCCTCTGCCAGCATCTTCTCCCCTACCTCACCGTAGCCAACGATCAGGCGGACGGCGTTGATGTCTGGGTCATAGCGGAAGATTTGCGCATGGTAGTAGTCGAAGCGCTCCTTGATCAACGTGACGACCAGGCGGTACAATTCATCCAACGCGGGCACGGCGGCGATTTCCTGTGAAATCTGCGTGCTGGTCTGCACCTGGAGCGCCCGCCGCTCGTACAACGTCTCGCGGCTGGCAATTTCCTGCTGTAGTTCGACAGTACGCGCCTGCACTTGCTGTTCCACTGCGGCGTAGGATTGTTCCAGCGACGCCTGGACGCGGCGGTTCTCCTCGATCAACCGCACCACGCGCAGGGCGCTGCTGAGTTGATCACCCAGCGCGCCGTACAGATCACCATCGCGTGGGCCGACCTCAAACAACACATGGCCTAACCGTTCTTGGCGCACGTACAACGCCTCGAGCACCAGGCTAAAGCGCCGGGCGTAGGGCCAAAGCGTTTCGGGCAACAACATCTGCGCAGCGAATTCCAGCGTTTCCTCCCCCACACGCCCACGCGCATCGTAAGCCGCGAGTATGCGGGCGAGCACCGGCTGCTCAGGATCTTCATACAGCGCGACGGCGCAGCCGGGAATGCCCAATGTCGGAAGCTGCTGCACTAACGCATCGACAAAGTGCTCCAGATCGGAAGACGCCATCAACACCTGTTCGACAGTGCGCAATTGCATTGCCTGATTCTCTATCTGCCAAGCCTCGCGCGCCAACGTGCGCTGCACTTCGTAGCTGATCAGTACCCGCGCCTGGTGACAGAGGACGTCAAAACGCGCGCGGGATGCTTCGGGGAGAGCGTGCGCGAGCGCGTGGCGGCGCAGGACGGAGAAGGCGGTGTGCCACACGTTGGTATCGACGCCCGCATCGGCGGTCTGGCGCACCAGCGTGAGCAACACGGGCAGGCAGTTCCCATTCGACGCGGGGTCGAGCGCAGTCATGAAAAGGTCCCACAACGCCTCCAATGTCGCGCGCCCCAGCGCCATCGACTGTGTGCCGGTGTCCTGCATAGCCTGTGCCAGATCATCCAGGATCGTGTCGCGTTCGGCGGACAGCGTCTCGAAGGGCGCTTCTTCGGATGAAACCGGCAAGACTGCTGCTCCCGCTTGCTGCACAGCCGGAATCACGCAACCGCACGACTCGCGAATAATCAATTCGGTGGGGACGTGCGTCAGGTCAGGTACAGGGGTATGGTTCAACAGCGAAATCAGGAGTTCCGCCGCCTGCCGTCCCTGGGCGTACCCGGGCCACGGCACAGTGGTGAGCGGTGGGTTAGTATGGCGTCCTTCTTCGAAGTCGTCGAACCCCACCACGGCCACTTCCTGCGGCACGCTGACGCCGCGCGTCTGGAGCGCATCCAGCACGCCAAAGGCCATGTTGTCATTGGCGGCGACCACGGCCTGGAAATCGTCACACGGGCGCAGATGACGTTCATCGCACAGCAGGCGAATCGCTTCTACCCCGGCAGCGTGCTGATTATTCCCTGACGTGACCAGGGACAAATCTACCTCAAGGTCATGCGCTGCCAGCGCATCCCGATAGGCGCGATAGCGATCCTCAGCTTCCTCGTGACCTTCCGGCCCGCGCACAAAGGCGATCCGGCGATAGCCGTGCACTGCTACCAGGTGATCGACCGCGTTGTACATGCCTACATAGTTGTCGGCCAACACTGCGGGGATACCGTCTACCTGCAACCCGAGGCTCACCGTCGGGAGGAAAGCGGCATAGCGGCGATAGAAGTCGTGCGCAGCCTCAAGCTCGACGTGATGCAGCAGTCCCGACCAAATCACCAGGCCATCCAGCCGCTCGGCGCCGACCAGGTCGTAAAGCACATTGGCGGGCGCCGAGATGCCGGTAAAATCGCGCAAGGTACCGCCGGAGCAACAGATCAGGTTGACGTCGTGCTCACGCGCCACATCTTCCATGCCTAGCCACACCGCCTGGCTGATCGTGTCCATGAGACCATAGGTGAACAAGCCAATCGTGGGGCGTTCTGTGCGCGCCCCACTGTCGGGGTGTCGTGGGTTGTTATTCATCGCTGTTTCTCCCCTCATCGTCTGCCTCATTCTCCAGGTAGACAAAGACCGGGCGTTTTAGCACCGCGCCGACCTCCTGAGCTGCGATGCGCATCACCGAATCGACATCGACGGCCACGCGGATGCGTTCCGAAACTTCACGTAGGAGCTGCTCCCGCGCTGCCGCACGCCGTGACTCCTGATAGAAACGGGAAACCTCCAGCGTTAAGCCAAGCTGCCCCACCAACTGCTCCAATTGGGCGATCTCGTCCGGCTTCCACTCTCCGGCGTCGTGCCGTTTGCTCACATCGACGACGCCCAGGATTTCATCGCGCAGGCGAATCGGTATCGCCAGGGAAGGTTCCGCCTCAGCCGGCGCTTGACCGGCGGCGCTTTCCTCTACCACCACCCGTCCCTCGGACCAGGCCACGCGCGCGGCAGGTCGCCAAGCCTCCGGAGGCGCGGCTGACAACGGCATAATGCGCCGGATTTCCGCCTGATAACCTTCCGGCCCGGCGGCGCGTCCCGATATAAGCGCCTCCCAGGCTTCGCGTGTCACTTCACTGTACGCGCGTTGGAGGCTCTCCATCGCGTCCTGACGTTCGGCATACAACTGCACACTGTCGATACCGACCGCCACCTGATCGGTAATGGTCTGCAAGACTACGGCGCTTTCGGCATCGAGCGCTTCTGGCTGATCGCTATGCACCTCGATGGCGCCAAAGATCCGCCCGCGCGAACGGAGCGGCATCGCAATCGCTGTGTGTGTGTGCGGCAACTGCGAGCGGTCGAACAGGAGCACGCTGTCGACGTCCGTATCGCGCGCAATGGTGGTCTTCCCTTCAGCTACACAGCGGCCCACCACCCACTCCCCCATGGCCACGCGATAATCCTGCGCCAGCAGTTGCTGAACCGGATCGCCTGAGCCGGCGTGGAGCACCAGCCATTTCCCTGCATCATCTAACAAATAGAGGCCGGCATAATACAGGTCGAATCGCTCGCGCAAGAGGTCCACCACACCTTGCGCCAACGCGGTCACATCTGCCGTGACAGAAACGATCTCACCGACGGCGGTCGTGGTCTCTAGCTCGCGGGCGCGGCGGCGCTCCTCACGCTCACGCTCACCGGCGCGCCGGGAGAGGATCTCGTCCATCTCCTGGATATTCTCCACCATCGTATTGAAGGTCGCGGCCAATTGGCCGGTTTCATCAGGCCAGCGGCTGTGAGCGCGTTGGCTCCGGTCGCCATCCAGCCAACGACGCATCACGGTTTGGAGTTCGACGACCGGTGCACTCAAAGTGCGCGCCAACCACCAAGCGGCAACCGCTGCGGCAAGCAATAATAGCACCAGCACGCCGGCCATCGTCCAGACGCCGCCGCGGATGCGGGTGTAGGCTTCAGTTTGTAGTTGATAAACATAAAGATACCAGTTCAGTTTGTAGATGGCCTTCGCGATAGAGGCATCAGAGATCAAAACATCAAAGAGCGACATCCGCCCAATCACCACGGCGCTCCCGTCTATGTTGCGGCCCTCGAACCACGTTGCGCCGACACGGGTGGGATCGAATAGCCACGCCGAGGGCACGGTCTGTCCCACACGCTGCGCGTCCGAGTCGGCCAGGATCAAGCGCTGTTCGTTGACCAGCGTCATGCCCATCTGTCCTTCGGACAACGTCGCGAAAACGGTAGAGAGAAAGTCGATATTCACCGAGGAACGCAGAACGCCGATCACCGTACCATCCTGGGAGGAAAAGACCGGCACGGCCATCGTAAAGGCAATGTATCCGACGCGCGTGTCATACACGGGCTGCCCGATGTAGAACGCCCCCAGCCCGGTGTCGTAAGCGGCCTGCCACCATGTGTCTCTAGCATAGTAGTAATAGGGAAGACGCCCGGTTGCCGCAACCAGGCCCCCATAGCGATCGGTGATAAAAATCTCACCATGAGCGGGGAACGTCTCAGCATAGGCGAGCAACTGTGCCGTCGCCGGATTTAACGCCGGGTTGATGCTGGCTTGCACCAATGCGCTACTCTCTGCGGCAGCAAGCCACTGACGGTTGACTTCGAACAAAGCATCTTCAATCTCCGCTGCGCTGCCGTCGTAATCTGCGTTGGCCGCTTGCACGGCGGCGATCAATGTGCTGTCTAGCGCCATCGTTCGCAGTAACGACAGTTGCTCGACCAGGGCATCGGCGATGTAGCCCATCCGGTCATCGGCCAGGGCGATCACTTTGGCGCCGACCTCCTCCTGCACGCGGGCGCGTAACACGTTGGTATGAATCAGGGTGGCAACCCCCAAGGCCAACGCAACGGTGATGATGATCGTCCCCGTGATCTTATAGAAAACAGGCCACTTTCCGAACTTGAGTAGCGTAGTTGAGCCAGTCATCGTTTTATGTCCTTCAAGTGATTCTCAAGGAACCCGGGCGATACACGCTGAGCGTCATGCTTCTCCACCATTGTGTAGAGCGGACGTCCCGTTCGCTCCATCCCCAGACGCAGCGGCAGTGTCAAAGCGCGGTGCCAGGCGTACCGACACACGCGCCAGGTCAAGGGCGTCGCGCAACTCGCGGGCAGCGTTCCGCAACACCGCCTCGACATCGAGGCGCTCGCGCATACCGCTGACGGCTTGGGCTGCAATTTGTTCGCGGGTGGCCGTGCGGCGCGATTCTTCCAACAGGCGAGCGCTCTCCAATGCCGCCCCTAAACGGGCCGCCACCTGTTCCACCAGCGCAACGGCCTCCACCGGCACCTTCGGGTCGTCGAAACGCAGGTTGAGCACGCCAAGCACTTCGTTGCGCACCCGGATGGGGACGCTCAGCGCGCCCTGCGCCTGGCCAGTCTCCTCATCAACCTCAACCTCGCTGGTTACACTAACCCTGGTCGTGACGGTCTTTTGTTGTTGCAGAGCGGCCAGCGCTTCGAGCGGTAGATCGGTCGCCGGTTCGACGTCGATGAGCCGGTAGCGATAGCCAAAGGACTGGCGATAATTCTCCAGAAAGCTGCGCCACGATTCGCGGGTCAGTTGGCCGGTCGCCAGCTCAAGCTCGTGCATGTTCTGCTCCATACGGCGTAACAGCCGGGCATTCTCGATGGCATTGGCGAGTTGGTCGGCCATGGTTTGGAGTGTGGTGATGTCTTCCTGGGTGAACGCGCCCGGGCGCGAATCCTGGATGGTCATCGCACCGATCACGCGCCCCCGGCTGAGCAAGGGCAACGCCAATTCCGAGCGCGTGTCGGGCAGCAAGGGATTTGGACGGTGCAGGGCTTCGCGCCGGGTATCGAACGTAATGCGCGCTTCACCCTGAGCCACGCACGCGCCAACCATCGAACTGCCGCCGACTTCGAGCCGGTGATTGCGCGCCAACATCACGCGCCCGGCCTCACCGGTGCCGGCGCGTAGAATAGCCCAGCGTTGACTGTCGTCAACCAGGAAAATGCCGGCGTAGTACAGATCAAATCGCTCGCGGATCAAATCCACCGTTTGTGGCAGCAATTCATCCAGCGTGAGGATGGATGTCGTCACCCGTGAGATTTCCGCCGCCGCCAGAAGCCGTGAAGCGCGCCGCTGGACGTCCGAGAACAACCGCTGTGTCTCCAACGCCAGGGCCATTTCCGTGGCGATGGTGCGCACCAACGTGAGGTGGTCCTCGGTCCAGGGAGCAGCTTCGGTAGCTTTGAACCCCAGGACGCCGACCACTTCTTCTCCATACAGCATCACCGGCGCTGCCAAAACCTGACCGCCATCTAGGTCTTGTGTCATCACTACGTCACCGCGTTGAACGGCTTCGCCCATGTGCGGGAGCCAGGCCGTGTCGCTCACACCGCGCTGTTCGTCCATATAGACATAGCCCGATACCATCTCGGCGCGCTCCTGCCACGCGCCGTGGATGTAACGCCGCTGCGCCACGAGGACGTCGCGCAGTGCTTCCTCTGCACGGCGTTCGGCGGTTTGCGCCTCGCGCCGGGCGCGTTCTTGCTCATCGGCCAACAACGCCCTGTAGATCACGTCGCTCAAGCGTTGCGTCAGACGCGTGTACAATCGCCAATACTTACCGCCCCACACGACTGCATAGCCGAGTTGATGCTGCTGCAAGATCAACGGCAGCACAATGACGGTTCGGCGGCGCGCCTCGAACCGGATCTCGTGTGGCACCAACAGGCGAGGTGAGAACCACGGCCCCTCGGGGTACAATTCAACCTCTGGCGTGTCTTGGCCATGATAGGTGTCATACTCGAAAAGCAAGCGGGCGTTTTCGGTCAGTGGGTCTTCGTTTTCATAGAGTGACACAAAGCAACACTCGATGCCGATCCGCGGGAATAGACCGTTCAGGGCCATCGCCAATTCTTGTAAGCGCAAGGTGGTGCTAAAAGTGGTATCAATCTGGCCCAGAAGCGCTTCCTGTTGTTCGAAGAGTTGACGCCGGTACGCTTCCTGGCGGCGTTCCGCGTCACCCACCAAAAAACGCGCTTGTTGCAGCAAGTCCTCGGCGCGTTGCCGGGCGTCGGGATCACCCAGATGGGTCAGGGTGTGACGGCGCATCTCGGTGAGTAGGTGGTGCCAGTTGGCGATACTGGTCCCTTCGTAACGGGCGCTGCGCAAAGCCTGATCGAGAAGGAGTAGAAAATCCTCAGCCACCGGCTGCTGCACACCGGCAACAAAAGCCTCCCACAGCGGGGCAGGGACGCCGGTGCAAGGCGGCATGGGTTTGCCGGTGGCTTCGATCTGCGCTTCAATGGGGATTTGCATCACCGCGCCGGGCAGACAGCCACACGACCGGCGCACGACCAGCTCGGCCGGTACCTTCGCGATTGGCTCGACCGGTTCACCCCGCAAGTGCTGTAACATCATCTGCATCGCCCGCAGGCCAATCGCTTGCGTCGGTTGTCGCACCGTCGTCAGTGGAACGTCCAGATTTTGGGCGGCGAAGGAGTCGTCGAAGCCTACGACGATCACATCTTCAGGGATACGCAAACCATATTCCCGCAGCAGGGTCATCGCCTGGAGCGCCATATCGTCGTTGGCGGCGATGACGGCCCAGGGGGCGGTGTCCGTCTCCTCGCGCGGGATCGCCTGCATCCGCCGCCACAGGGCTTCCATCGGCGCCCGACCCACAGAGAAGTTGCTGACCTCCACAAGTTCAGGGTCGAATGGGATGCCATACTCTTCGAGCAGTGTGGTATAGGCGCGATAACGTTCATCCGCGTCGAAGTTACCCACGGGACCGCGAATGAAGGCCAACCGGCGACAACCGTGTACCTCGATCAAGTGCTGGATGTTGTCATACATGCCGCTATAGCCATCGGACAAAACCGAAGGAATGCCTTCACGCGCCATTACGACTCCGACCAGAGGCACCTCAGCCCGGAGGCTATCGACATAGGCATCAAACGTTTCTTGTCTTACCGTGTAGGCAATGTTACCGGAGACAATGATGCCATCCAGAAAATCGGTGTTCACCAGTGCATAGACCGCGTTGCCCCCCTGAACGCCTGGCTCCCGCAACGAGCTAATCACATAGCAGAAGAGATCGACATCGAACGCTTCGGCTGCCTCCGTCACGCCCTGCATCAGCGATTGTCCCCACCACGAAGTGACTTCCCCGACCAACAGCCCGATGGTGGGACGCCGCGGCGTTTCTTGAGGCGTACTCGCTGCCTGTGCGGGTTCGGGAGAAGATATTTGGCGTGTTCTTTTCTGACGGCCCATAATTGCTCCTAGCTCAATTCAGCATCGCCCGGCGTGCTGCCGGCTATCTCCAACAGTTGCTCGCGTGTTCCTAAGCGCGCCACCGAGACCGAAGCGCCGAGGGCCTGGCTCAAGGCTTCCAGCGTGATGCGCAGGATCGCCTCGGTGTCTGCCGCCTGGCGCACCCGGTCACTGATCGAGCGTGTGGTCAACATGTCGCTCAACGCGGCCTGTGCGCGTTGGCGCGCGGCATCCGCATCCCGTTGCGCTTCCTCTTGTTGCTGCACCAACAACGCACCCATCAGGGCGCTGCTGATTTGGCGTCCCAGCGTCTCATAAATTTCACCCTGCTCCGGCCCGACCTCAAAAAGGGCAAAGCCCAGGGCCGTCTCTTGAAAATACAACGGCACAACGACCATCACCACCGGCTGATCTCGTAATAATAAGTCCTCTGGCAACAGGTGACAGGCACGGAAAACCTGGCCTTCGATCCCCAACGGATTGCGACCCTGTGCGCTGTATGCCAGCACGAGCCGCGCGAGTTGCCGGGTCGGTTCTGTGTACAGTGCGATGTAAATGCCGGGGATCTCCAGGCGCGGCAGTTCACGCGTGATTAAATCGAGCAAGTCCGTCATTTCAAAGGTCGTGATCAGGCGCTCACCGATCTCGCGCAATCGCTCGATGTAACTCGCGCCGTAATGTTGTTGTGAGGATTGGATTTGATAGGCCACGTCCGTCACGAAGGCCATCGCCTGTTGCCATACAGCTTCAGCGCGCCGCATCTGTTGCATCTCGGTCAGCGTGGGTTGCATGCTGCGGCGCAGGGTAAAGAGCAGCCTGCGTCCCACCCCCACCAGATCGTGACCGTTGACGTGTAATTGTCGCAAAATGGCGTAGAGGACGCCCAATAAGCGATTGGGCGAAGCGCCGGGCGGGCTGGCAATCGCCGCGTCGAACGCTTCCAACATTTCTGCGGCCCAGTTTGCACCGAGCACTTGTCTCGCCGGGCCCACGCTCTGCGACAATTCGGCGACGGCGTGCAAACGTTGTTCCGCTGAAGGTGCGACTGGCGGGCCTCCGGATGGGCCGCCTGGGGGGCCTCCGGGCGAACCGTCAGGTTGAGGCATCCGGGCCGCTTCACCGACTTCGGCCAACGGCGACGCGAAACAGCCGCACGACTGGCGCACGACCAATTCGCCTGGCACGGTCGTAAATTCAGCCCGCGGCCGTCCTTCAATAGCCGCCAGCGCGACTTCAGCCGCCGCGCGGCCCATTTCGAAGTTAGGCATACGCACTGTGGTCAACGGCGGCATGGAATAGGTACTTTCCACCACGTCATCGAAGCCCACCACCGCAACATCCAGAGGAACGCGGATGCCCCGTTGATGCAGTTCTGCCAACGCCGCCAGCGCCATATTGTCATTCGAGGCCACGATGACTTCAACGTCGCGCGTGGGGCGCAGCCCACGTTCGTCCAATAGTATGCGCACCGCGTTGGTTCCGGCTTGCGGTGAAAAGTCGCCGGGAAGGACGAGGTTCTCATCCAGTGGAATGTCATATTCCGCCAGCGTCGCGACGTAGGCTGCATACCGGGCGTTGGCAGCAGGATTTTCCGGTAGACCTCCAATATAAGCCAGGCGACGGTAGCTGTGAACTTCGATCAAATGGCGCATCACAGCCATCATGCCCTGATTGTTATCCACCGCGACGCCGGGATAACCTTCATAGTTACGGTGCAAGTTCACCACCGGCAATGGACGGTAATAGCGCTCGTAAAAAGCCTCGAAGATCTGGCGCGAAGGCCACCATTGTACCAAGACTAAGCCGTCTAGGCGCTCCGGATCGATCAGATGATGCACTGCTGCGGGAAGGTCGTCCGCAAGGATGCCTTGCGCTCCCACCTCGCCGGCATCGAGGATGAACAGATCGACGTCCTGCTGCCGGGTCACCTCCGCTGCGCCGAGCCACCAGGCTGTCGCGCCGGAAACTTGATGGGTCACGATCCCCAGGGCTGGACGTGTTTTACGCCGGTCCAGAACGCCATTAACAGGTATTTGCCCTTCATCATGGTTCATGATGGTGTCTCCATACTAGGATGGGCGAGATGCTCTCGCCGCCTCACTCGCGCCTACATCTGAAAGCGTCTCGGGAAATTCGAGGTGCACGGCGACTTCGGCAACGCCCGATAAGCGTCCCAATTCGCGTACCGCCGTCTGCAACATCGTATCGACGTCCAACGCACGGGTGAACAGGTCCGCAATTTCACCGACCTGCGCCTCACGCATTGCCCGCAGGCGGCTACCCTCGAGCAACCGAGCCACTTCCAGCGCCTGGGCGATGTCCTGCACAGCGCGCGTCACAAACGCCACGTCGAGACCAGACCACGGCTGCGCAGCGTCGCGGCATAGACGCAAAAGGCCAAAGTTCTGACCACCAGCCAGTTGCACCGGTGCAACCAGGGTATTGTCGGCGTCCACGTATGGCGCGGATACCGTTCGTGACGCGGCTTCCGGCGATGCAATGTGCGTGAGTGGGGCGGTGTCCGCCGGTGTGTAGCGATACCCAACAACCGGTGACCGGCGCAACGCCCAACCTTGCTGCACTTCTTCATCGTAGGAACGCTGCAACTCGTGCAATGATCGTTGGCTCTCGGCAAACAACTGCGCGTTGCGAATGGCTACGGCGATCTGGTCGGCCAGGATGCGCAGGGTAGCGATGTCCTCTGTGCCGAACGCGGCAGCTGCCTCACTCTGCACATCCAACACGCCGATGATCTGCTGTCCGAAGGTCAAAGGCAACGCCATTTCCGAGCGCGTGGCAGGGAGATCAGGGTTCTTCACCCATACCACGTCTTCGTCAACGTCCAGCGCGATCCGCGCGCGGCCCGATCCGGAGACGTAGCCCACAATGCCCTCTTCTCCCACCCGTAGACGGTGCCCGCGCGCCAGCATACGCAGCCCGCCTTCTGAAGAGACCGCGTGTAACACCGCCCATTCGCGGGCCTCGTCGATCAGGAAGATGCCGGTGTGATAGAAGCCAAAGCGCTCCGAAATGAGATGCGCCACACGATCCAGAAGCGTGTCCACATCCAGGATCGAAGCCACCACCCGGCTCAAACCGCCGGTGATCGCCAGGTATTCGGCGCGCCGCTCGACTTCGCGCGTGCGCTCGGCCACCCGGTCCTCCAGATTGCCGATCAACGCATTTAAACGCGCCGTCACCGCATTGAACGCCTCTGCCAGTGTGCCGATCTCATCTTCACTTTCGACAACGGCAACGCGGGTGGAGTCTCCGGCGACGATGGCCCTGGCCGTCTCCGTCAAAGATACAATCGGCAGGAATGCCTGGCGGACGGTGAAGAATCCCAATAACAGCAGAATAACCCCACCCGCCGCGATGATGAGCCACGAAAGCGTTACAAAACGCTGCATATCTTGCGCGACGACGGTCTCTTGCTGCTGCACCACCGCGCCCCAGCCCTGTCCACCGATCGTTGTAGGATAGGCCCACCAACGGATACCTTGGTCATCGGTGAACACGAGCAATTGATTCACCCTGCCGCGGCGCAGAGCCTGTACCGGCGCGAGAAGGCCATAGTTGCGCACCGGATCCTCCGCAGCGATCAAGGTAAAGTCCATCCCTGAATGGGCAATGGCACGATCATCACGATCAACGACGTAAATAATGCCGGTCTCACCCAACTCGACCACCGCCAGACGCAGCACTTCCTGAAGGTTCTGCATCGATGGATCACCGCGCAGGTCGATCCCGGCGACCAGCAAATGGGCAATCGCTCCCAGACGATTCGTGGCGCTACGTTCGAGCAAAGCGCGCGCCTGCACACCGACCAGTGTTACGCTAATGATCATGACCGGCAACGCGATAGCCACAAACAAGATTGTCAACCGGTTACGCAACAGCCCACGTTGGAGGCGACGCTCTTCGAGCATCTGGGCAAAGGCGACGTACACGTATGCACAGGCGTAGATCACGGTCACCAACATCACCCGGAACACGGGATGTATGCGCTGCGTGAAGCCTGCCTGCAACAGCACTGCCGCTAACGACGCGACCACGATCAGCCACGCCCAACGACGGAGCCGAGGAGCGCTATTCTTATCCAATAACACACCGAACGCGATCACGAATGGAATCAGGCCAAACAGAAAACCATAGACAACAATGACCGGCATGTACAGCGTTGAGGATACATACTCATGAACCGGTATATAGCCGCCGGTATAGCTCGCCGGATCAAAACCTAGATACCACAACTGTGTTCCAAAGACGCCATCTAGCGCTGTGACCAGCAAGGGCAGCGCGAGGGCCACATAGCAGATCCAGCAAAGGTAGCGCCGCCATCCGGTTAGCCAGGCCGGTCGCAACAGCGCGGCGGCAGAGAGCGCCGCTGCCGGGAGAATGGGATACACGGTGGCAGCAAACAGATACGTTGGTATGCGCGCCTGAGAGGCGCTGCTGGCCGCCACGAGCAGCCCCATAGCGATGTTGTTGGCTGCCAACAACACCAGGAGCAGGCTAACGTGGCGATTGGCGCTGTGGCGTGCGTTAAGCGCCAGCGTATACCCGGCCAGGATCACCTCGATCAGCGCGAACAGCCAGGTGGCAAGTAGTAAGATGTCGATTCCCGGAGACAAGTTCATCGGCAACGCCCCTCTCCACTCAAGCGACCATATATCATGATGTGACGCATCCTCTGATGACGCCCCGTCTTTTCGTCAATTCCCACGCGGCCATTTCTGCTCTCGCTTATACGCCGTGCCGGCCCGCATCTTCCGGCGTCAAATACAGTTGCGCTTCGCTCGCACCGAGGAAGCGTCCCAATTCGCGCACGCTCTGTTCCATAATGGCTTCAGGACTGGGCGTCTGCCAGATCAAGTCGCCGAGATGGCTGAGCTGCTCGTCATAAAGCGCCTGCTGTCGCGCCTCAATGAGCAGGCGGGTATTGTCCAGCGCCACGGCCAAGCGTTCCGCCGCCATAGCTATCATGCTGCGGGCGCCGGCATCCCAATCCCCTTTTTCGGAGGTCCGTGTGAAAGCCAGATACCCTAAAGCGACGTCTTGCGCCACCAAAGGTACGATGAGCAGGTAAACGCCATCCGCCGCCAGCCACGTCGAACGCGGTTGTTTCTCTGCCAGAGCCTCTTGCGCCAACACTGTGATCTGGGAGGCAGCGATCTGCACGCCTGTAGCGGATCGCACAGGCGCGGCTTCCAACAACGTACGCCAGGAGGCCAGGGTGTGTTGTGCGTAGACCATACGCATTTCCTGGATTTGCACCTGCGTCTCCTCCAACAAACGCGTCGTATCGAGCGCGGTCGTCACCTGGCTGGCAATGATACGGAATATGTGCAGTTCCGCATCAGAAAAAGCAGGGCGCGTACTGTGCAAATCCAGCACGCCCAATACCTCACCGCGCACGCTCAATGGTAAGCTGATCTCCACGCGGCTGTCGGGAAACTGCGATAGTTGTTCGGGTAGGGGTGGCGCCATTTGCTCCTTCCCCGACTGTGCAGCCCGTCCCAGCGTATTCTGCGCTCCAACGGGGATTTCGGCAATCGTCGCCGCTCCAGAACGGGCCAGTTCCTCCCCCAATTGACCGGCAGTCGCCGCCAACGACAGCATGTCGCCGGAGCGATTCATGAGGAACAGGTTGGCCTGATAAATGTCGAAGGTTTGTGCAATTTCACGCACCACCCGCCAGACCAACTCATCACGTTGGCGCAATGAAGCGAGCATGTGACCCAGAGTGACCACCCATCCCAACTGCTCCGCGTGACGTTGTCTGGCTTCTGCTTCGCGCACAGCCTGCTCGCGATCCTCCGCCAACTCCCGCGCCATCGCCTGGCTGTGGGCTAATGCCTCCGTGAGACGCGGAAACAGATAGAGTTGCGAGGCGATAAAAAATGTGCTGGCTAACAGCAAAGTAAACGTATAACTGAGCCAGGCAACCGGCTTGTCCGATAGCAATTGAACCTCAGTCGAGAGCGTCCAGATCCCGGTCGAGAACAACCAACCGGCAACGCCCATGGTGATGACCACTACGGCAATACTGAGTAGTGCAGCGCGCCGTCCCAGGAAAATCGTCGCTATGAAGGAGAAGCCCAACAAGAAGACGCTCACATTGCTGCTCAATCCGGCGCGCGCTAACGAAAGCGCCACCAATCCATAGGCCACAACCAGCAGGACGCCGGTTTTCAGGCCGTAAGACGCCTGTTTCCAGAAACGCACAATGCCCACGCACACGACGGCCACGGCATAAAAGGGAATGAGCCAGGCGCGACCGTCTCTCCATACATAATAGGCCGCGAGCAAAAGCGCAGGAATGGCGACGATGAAGACGATTTGGAGGACACGGTCGAGTAACTCGTTTTGCCACACGCGGACTTCAGCAGAATATGCGCCTGTATGTTTTTCGCTCATAGCTTTACCCGTCCATCCTCAACTGTTCGCGCCTCTGGCAAAGTCAACGCGGCGACCACGCCATCGGCCAGCGCGACGTCTTGAAGCGATTGCGTAGCCTGCGCCAGCATCTTTCCCAGATCGGGCGTTTGCAACACACGCTCGCTGAATTCGCGCAGCCACTGTTCCTGGGCCAGGCGCGTCTGCACTTCACGCAGCAACGCGATCCTTTCCAGTGTCACGCCACCCACCTCGCCGATGGTCCGGTAAAGCTGCATTTCCAAGGTGGTGAGGTGGTGTGCGCCTTCGAAGCCGACCAGCACCAGGCCGTAGAATTCCACACCTGCGCGCAAAGGAATCAAGGCTACACAGCGACTTCTACCGCCAAACGCCGTGTCTTCGACCAAACGCCGGCAGAAGTCAGTGCATCCGGTTTCGGGCAGATCCGGCGGGGCGCTGACGTCGGGGATGATTAACGGTTTCTCCAGCGTCATTCCCAAAGCCAATGCCGCGCCAAAGTTCTCCCCTGCGTCACCCTCGGCTACGCGCTGGACGTTCAACGCCGCTTCACGCAAATCGGTGACCAGGTACACGTTATCGCGTGTACGCGCATCCGCCTGCACGATGTAGGCACGCCCTGGATGAAGTCCCTGCGCAAGCCCCAAGATCGCGGTGTGAACCTCCGCCTCGGTATGCGCGGTTCCCATGCGCTGGGTCAGGCGGAAGAAAGGATTCGCCATTTCCAGGACAGAGGCTTCGGCGCTCAAGCGCCGCGCGTTGTCGAGCGCCACAGCCACCTGCCAGGCCAATCCTTCCAGCACGCGGAGGGTATCCTGATCGAAGGTCGTTTCCTCGGCGCTGTGAATGTCCAGGACGCCTAAAACTTCGCCGGCGATGACCAACGGCAGCAGCGCGGCCGATTGCGCTTCCGGCAAACCGCGTTGCGCCAGATGCGCGGCATCAAGATCGGCATCGACCGTCCCACCGTTTAGCCTGGCGATATGGGGCCGGCGGGTCTCGAACACGCGCCCCAGGGCGCTCTCAGCGGATCGCTTGAGACGATAACCCTTGGTCGCCAGCTTGCGCCCCGCGGGTGAGGAAGCCGCACGCAGCACCAGCCGCGCGCCGGTCTCGTCCGGCAAGAATAGCGCCACGTGGGGGAAGTCAAAATGCCGGCTGATGCGTTGCACGGTCTGCTCTAAGAGCGATTCGACATCGAACTGCTGCATCAAATCCTGCGCCACCTGAACACTGGCCTCCAGGTACAACGCCTGACGCCGTAAACTCAGGTTTGCGTCTTGCAAGGCACGCATCCGCTCTGCCAAGTCTTGCTGGCGCGCCTCCAAATCGACAGAAAGTTGCACACTGCGCTGCAAATCGGCGTAAACACGCGGCGCCACTACGCGCAGGAGCCGCTCGAACAGGGTAAGCCGTCGCGGCGACGGCTGTGATGGAGCGCCGGTGGTTTCTCGAGTCGAAACGTGTTCTTTCTTCATAGTTGTCTCCGGTGTGGCAAATGTCACCCTTCGGCGGCCGGGTTGGGGGCGTGATAGCAGGGGATGGAAAAGGTGAATGTGCTCCCCTTGCCTACCTCGCTCGTCACCCACATCTGACCGCCGTGCATTTCGACGAACTCCTTGCTCAACGCCAATCCCAAACCCAAGCCCGCATGCCAACGGCCTTCTTTATCCACCGGTGTGAGCGTCGCGCCCTTCTCAAAGCGGACGAACAGCCGCGCGAAATCTTCCGGCGGAATACCCACACCCGTGTCGCTTACACTGACGTAAACCAAATCCTCTGTACACCACGCCTTGATAGCGATCTGACCACGTTCCGTGAACTTCGCCGCGTTGTTGAAGAGGTGCACCAGGACATGTCGCAGCCGCGCCGGATCGGCGTGCAATACCGGCAAGTCATCCGGAATATCCTGCACCAGTTCGATATCCTTTCCCCGCACCAAAGCGCCAGCGGTGGGCATCATCCCTTCGACGATCCCTTGCAAGGTCACCTCCTGCAAGCGCAGTTCCATCATACCGGCCTGAATCTGGGAAATGGCGAGAATGTCGTTGATCAGGAACAAGAGACGCTGTCCATCGTCGTAGATGCGCTCGAGGTCCTGAACTTGCTGCGGCGTCATGGCCCCATCGATGCCTTTGATCATCAACCGCGAAAAGCCGATGATGGTATTGAGCGGCTCGCGCAGCGCGTGTGACATATTCGCCAAAAAACGTCCTTTGAAGACTTCTGCTTCTTCCAATCGCTGCGCCGCCAGACGCTCGCGCTCGTAAGCCCTGGCGTTTTCCAGTGCAATCGCCACCTGCCCGGCGAGCAGCTCCAGGATTTCCAACTCGTCTTCCTGAATACCCTCGCGTTCGGTGCTCAACACTGCCAATACGCCGGAGATACGATTCTCCATCCGCAGCGGGATCGCCACCCGGCTCAACGTGCGCCGGTACCATTCCACATCCTCATCGGTCTCGTGCTGCTCGACCTGAAGTTCGCGCTTGCGGACAGACCGCTCGATGATCGAGCCATCACCGGCATACACACGTTCGCTCCAGGCGCCCTGGTCGGCGGCATCGGTCACGGTATCGCTACGCATCGCCGGACTCAACGCGCGCAAGCGGATCTCGCCGCCGCCGGGTTCCACGATGTAGATCGCCACCGACGCATACACAAAACATTCGCGGATCAAATCCGTCACCTGGTTAAGGAGCAATACCGGATCGCGGATCGACGTGATCGCCTGCCCGACGTCCTGACTGGCCTGCAAATGCAGCGCGCGGCGTTGAATCTGGTAGTTGGCCTGCTGCAACCGCTTGGTGCGCTCGGCCACCTTCTCTTCCAATTCCTCGTAGAGCGACTTCAGGTCCGCCGCCATATCGTTGAACACGTAGGTCAGGATGCCGATTTCGTCGCGCGACGTCACTTCGAGATGCTGCGCTAAGTCACCCTCGGCCATCGCAACTGCCGATTCGGTGAGACGAATGACCGGGCGCGTGATCTGCCGGATCACGAACGCCGAGATGATCGTCGTCGCCAGCGCCACAGCCAAGACGAGGGCAATCAATGTCGCCGCGATGCGATTGGTGGATTCCAAGGTCTCGGATTGCGCTTGTTCGACAAGCACGCCAATATCGTAATCCGCGACGTGGTAATACGCGCCGATCACCGGCACACCCAGGTGATTGATATAGACGCCATTCCCAACCAACCGCGGTGAGGCGCTATCCTCGACCATCATCACCGCGTCTTCGCCACCCGGCCAAACCCACGATTGAAAGATCAGATAAACTTTGCCGGTCTCGCCGATCAACGCTTCATCGAGCAAGACATCGTACTGGATCGTGCGCGCCATCCCCGCACCGCTCAAACAGAAAACTAACATTTGCGACTCGGTTTTCCCCGCCACTAACCATAGATTGGAATCAGTCGGCGACAGGATAAACTGTCCCTGGGGAAAATCCGCTTCTTGATCTGAAGCCGCGAGCGACAAGGCCGTCGCCCTCGTCGGCGCTGTTGCCATCAGGGGAGTGCTGCTACACGCACCCGCCGTCCATAACGACCGCCCATTTTGATCAACCAGCACCGCGCCGAGCCAATCAGCATGCTGATCGTGGGCTGTAGCCCACCACACGTCACGCCTGGAATCAGAGAAATCTTCTATTTCAAGAGCATAATGCAGTAACTCCTGATGGCGGCGCGCAAGCCATTGACGCAATTCTTCGCCTTTCAGGGTCGCTACGGCTTGCAGCTTACTCTTAACTTCTTTCTGCAAGCTGTCGCGGTTATTCTTCGCCGCATACCCCCCGATCAAGGCTAAGGGAAGGATGGTTAAAAGGAGAAAGGCAGTCAGCAGGGTTCGCCCCAGTCCTCCGCGCATCCCGGTTGTCGGGATTGAGCGTGATTCTCGTGGAGCCTGAACTCCGGCTTTTACTCCCGTTCCCATACCTCCTCACCTTGCAAAACCCGCCGGACTTGTTCGGGAAATCGATCTGGGTCCAAAGGTTTGCCGATAAAACCGTTGAAACCGGCTTCGCGTGCACGGGCCACATTCTTTAGCGACACATCGGCCGTCACCGCCACAATCGGCACTTCCTGAAAACGGGGATGCGAACGCAACGAGGCCAGGGATTCAAAACCATCCGCATCGGGCAAGGCAATGTCCATCAGAATTAAGTCGATATTTCCCAACGTCTCGGCAAACTCGAGCACCTTCCACCCCGAAGCCTTCCATTCGCATTTCTTGACGCCCAGAAAGGCCAACAAGCGCGTCATCAAGATAAAGTTGTTGAGGTTGTCCTCAACGATCAAGATGACAGCGTTCGACGGGGGGATTGGTTTCCATTTCATGATGTACTTCCTAGGGCTTCAGTCCGGTGACTAAGCCCCTTTGGTTTTGAGAAAACGCGCAACTTGATTCGGAAGCTCATCAACATCGATCGGCTTAGGAATGTAACCGCTGCACCCGGCTGCGAGCGTCTTCTCACGGTCACCCTGCATCACATTCGCCGTCATCGCGATGATGGGGATGTGCGCCAGTTCGGGGATCGCCCGCATACGGCGTGTCAACTCATAGCCATCCAGGTCGGGGAGATTCATGTCCATCAGAATGAGGTCCGGTTTCTCGCGCAGGGCAATCTCAATGCCTGTCGGCCCGTCTTCGGCCTCGAAAACGTCATAATCTTCAACCAGGAGAATGCGTTGCACTAACATACGATTCCCAGGGTTGTCTTCGATATAGAGAATCTTTGCACCCATGTCCACCTCTGTATATGTGTTACTGCTTAATTATAGCATGAAAGGGTTCTTTGAAATCCCCTCAATGATAAACGTTTGGTTAATGTTTGAAAAATGTTAACCAACGATACAAATATAAAGTTGATGGCAAAATGCACAGCAACTTACAACGTAGATTTGTTTGCCCAATTATATCCTTTTACGAACAATAGCACAACTAAAATCCGCGTAAACTATCAGTGTCATTAATCCTATAACGCTCAACCCTATCCCGGCGGCCAGTCCCGTCGAGTGATAGGTGAAGGTGATGCGCCACGCGCCGGGTTCCACGCGCAAGCCGCGGTACAAAATATCGGCGCGCAGCACCTCGGCGTTTAGCGGCTCCGTTCGTGCGACGGTACCGGCGCCTTGATCGAGCGGCTGTACCTTCGCTTGCCAACCAGGATACCACGCATCTGCCAGGATGAGCAACCCCGGCGAACCGGCAGTCACATCCACGACGACGCGCTCCGCCGTGTATTCCACCACCGCCGCAGAACCGGGAATGTCCCCTGCCCGCATCTCCCCCATCCACCCCTCACAATCCGCGACAACCGCCTGAGCCGCCGGATCGAAGGCCGAATCGCGCATCGCAGCCAGCGCTGCATCATCGGAGGCAACGCACTGCACATCCCCCACCAGGAACGCACGCGGCAGCACGCGCAGGTTTTCATAGATTTTCACGTCGCCGGAATGAACCAGGCGGAAGTACTCGGAAAGCGCCAGGGGATAGAACGCGCCGGTACGTCCATCGATGAGGCTGGCGCCGGTCAACGTCAGGCCGCCGGATGCTGCCCGCACGGTGAGGGTCGCCAGCGTCTTCACTCCATCCAACGGCAGGTGATAGGCAGCGCCAGCAGACTCTTGGACCGGTAAGACGGAAGCGCGTGTATCGCCATCCGCGAACGTCACCAGCACCTCCCCGGCTCCTGTATACAGCCAACCGAGTGTGTCCGCCGCAAAATCCTCCGGCAACCAGGCGAGTGTGAGCGCCTCTCCGGTTTCCAGGCGCGGTTGGAACTGGCGGTCGTAGAACACACCGTCAACCCAGAGGTCGCCGGTCTTGTCGGTCATCAGGAAGCGCGCGCCGAGCAACGAGAGCCAGCGCCCTTCAGGGATTGCCGTCAGGTTTTCACGCAGGCGGCCATCGAGCGTCCCATCGGGCAAGAAGAGGTGCGAAAACGCGACGTAGTGACGCAGCGGGAGCAGACCGCCGTCGTAGCCATCCACGGCGGGCACGGCGAAGGTCAGCGGCAGGTTCGGCGCCAACACCTCCCGCTGTTTGACGGCGACCTCGTAGGCCCAGAGCGCGTCGGGAGAGAGCGTTGCGCCATACACCGCCTCGATGTCGACCTCGTCGCCAGCCTCGAAGAGTGTCGGCGTGATGCTGAGGAAGCGGCCCGGTGGTTCGCCTCGCTCGGTAGCAGCCGACGCCGCCGCGACGAGGTGCGCCGTGGCCGGGCGCAGATCGGTGTAGGCGCGCGGGGCTGTGGCATCGGCGTGCGGCATCCGTTCGGCAGCCCACAGCAATTCCGCGCAGATCAGGCCGGTCAAGGCCAGGGGGACGAGTTTCACCACAGAGACACGGAAACCACGAAGAGTATTATCAGATTTTCTCTGTGTCCTCTGTGTCTCTGTGGTTGCAAATAGCGATTCGAAGCCTATTCCCGCCAGCAGCGCCGCCGCCAACACGTACAGCGCTAGAAAGCGCACGGGCGCGCGGAAGTGGACGAATCCCGGCACACCCAGTCGCACCGCCGCCAGGTAGAGCGGATTGTAACCGCCCAACGCGCAGAATACGCCCACACCGCCCAACAAGATCAACGCGAAAGCGTATCTCTGGCGGAAGCGCAATGCACGCCATGCCCCCCACGCTGCCAGCGCCATCCCTACCACGCCGATGTAAGCCACCGCTTCGGGCAGCAACAACGGCGTGACATACGGCGGGACGAGCGCGCGCACCAATTCCCACGGCCGCACGGAGAACGAGGCCGCTTCCCGCCAGGGCAATCCCCCACTGCGCATCGAATAGCGCGATAATTCGACTGTCGGCAACAGTTGCGCCGCCGCGATCAAGCCCGCGATGGCGAAGGGAGAAAAATAAGCGATAAAACGCACAACAGAGAACCTGATTACAGATTGTGGGTAGTGGGTTGTGGGGCGCAGCCCACAACCCACTACACACACCACCAACCCCACCACCGCGATGAACGCCATTTGCGTGTGTCCCGCCAGCACAATCATCGCCAGCGCGCTTACACTCACCGGCGAGGGCCACCCCCCTCTTTTCTCCTCTCCCCTCCTGTCTACTGTATACCGTCTACCGTCTACTGGCAACAACACCAACGGCAACCACGCCAGCCCCTGCAACTGGTTTAGATGCTCCACGTGGATGCCCAGATAGCCGCTTCCGGCGTACAACAGGCCGCTCAGAGCCGCACTCCACGGCCGCAGCCCCAGACGGCGCGCGAGGATGGCCGCGTTCAGCGCGGCAAGACCCAGGTGCAGCAGCACGCTCCAATGCAACGAGCGCGCCATCCCTGCCAAAGAGGAGCCAGAGAGCCACCACAACGGCCAATTCAGAGGATAGAATACGCCCGCCTGGGAATTGGCGAGCAGCGGCGCGCCCGCGAACAGATCGGGATTCCATAGCGGCAAACGCCCTGCCTGAAAAGCGCGTGCGGCAGCAACCCAATAGGGGAAGAAATACGTCTGCAAATCGCCGCCGGCCAGCACCCACCCGGCCACCAACCGGCGATAGAGAAACAACACACCGAGCAACATCAAGAGATAAGGGGCACTCCTGTAGATATATGTCCAAAGTCGCAGACGCTTGACGTCTTCAACGTCTTTGACATAGACGTTCGTCTCATTCACCATTCGCTGATTCGCCGATTCATTGATTCGCCACTCGCTACCGGCACAGTTGTCGCGCCTGGAGCGCGTTCGCATCTTCGGGGTCGATGCGCAACGCGGCATCGATGTAGGGTCGGGCTTCGTTACACTGGTCCAGGAGATAATACGACAGCGCCAACGTGTAGTAAGTCTCAATAGACGGGCCTCGAACCCGGCCAATATCGCCTGAAAACTGAACCCGGCCATCCGGCGCAGGGAAAATCGCCTCGGTGCGCACGAGTTGGCCTTCCAAAGTACGCAACGGCAAAAGCCAGCCCACGTAGATCTTTCCGGCAGGCGCGGGCGGCAAGCCCTGCATCTCCATCGTAAACCGCCCGCTCATCACATCGAAGCGGACGCGCCCGGTGATATCTGAACCCACCACACCGCCCTCAATCATCCCACGCAGCGGCGCTTCGAAATCGGACGGGTGGACAAACGTCGCCCGCGCCACCTCCGTCCCACCCGGCTGCACACCAACGGCATTGGTGTCCTCCATCGTAATGACCAGGTGAATCGTCCGCCGACGAGAACGCGCTTCGCCATAACGAACGGCAAGACGCAAATGTTCGATGGCATCCTCGTAATTCCGCTGCTGGAAATAAAGCGTCCCCAAATGCGCGTGCGCGTCAGGCGATGTAGGATCAAGTCTGAGCGCTTCGGCCAGTTGCGTTTGCGCCTTGTTGTAGTCGCCGGTAAACAGATACAGCAGTCCCAAACGTGCGCGCGCCGGTATGTGGTATGGATTGGCTTCCACAGCATCGGTGTATGCCTGAATCGCCACCGTCCAGTTGCCAAGCACATTGGCGTTACGGCCAACCCCCATGTAGATATGGGCCAATTTGTCGTGCAGCTTGAGCGCCTCACGGTATCCGGCAATCGCGCCGCTGTAGTTCCCCTGCGCCTCCAACACGTAGGCGTGATTGCGCAGCACATCGAGATTGTTCTCCCCTAACTCCAGCGCCGTGGCGATGGTGTTGTTCGCCGCAAACCAGTTTCCGGCATCGACGTAGGCTTCGGCCAGGTAGCCATACGCCTCCGGCAGCGTGGGATCGAACGTAACGGCCTGTTGGCACGCCGCGATGGCATCCATGGGCGATCCGATCCAATCGTAAGCCAGACACAACATCGCCCAGGCGCGCGCATTCTCAGGCTGGCGGCGCAGCGCCTCGCGGGCCATCTCCAAACCACGCTCGGGCTGCGCGTGGAACGACAACAGCCGCGACAGCTCCACGTACAACTCGGCCTGATTCGGCTCGATGTCCAAAGCACGTTGGTAAGCGTCGATAGCGGTTTGCAAGTCGCCGGCCCAATAGGCGTCTTCGGCCCTGGCGACGTAGATAGCAGGCACTGGCGTGGGTGTGGGCGCAGGGACAGGCGTGGGGGCATACGCCGCCCCGCCAATAGATTGCTCCTCCATCACTTCTCTCACTGTCGTGACCACGTAGGCGCCCGCGCCGATCAAGGCAAGCAATGTCAACAGGCGCAACCAGGGGATGCGTCTGCGGCGGCGATACAGGTCACGGTCGGATTTCAGATACATAGTCCTGATCAGTAGACGGTAGACGGGGCGCGAAGATTCGCGCGACGGTAGACAGGGGCGTGGATTTTAGATACATCGTTGCACTCCTCTTACAGTAGACCATGCCTATTGTACCATGCCCACGCCTCTGCCACAGCCACTTGCGCCGAGCCGCCGGCAAATCCCAACTCGCGTTCGGCTTTGCGGCCGTCGAAATACATGTCGCGGCTGCTCAGGTGCAACTGGCTGCCATCCACGAGCGGCGTGGCGCGGCGGACGCAATTCAGCACATCGACCAATGCGGCCAGCGGCGTCATCAACACGCGAGGGATGGTGATCCACGGCGGACGTTTGCCCGCGACCTCCGCCGCCATTGCCATCAGCACGCGATGCGAGATATTCTCGCCGTTGAGGATATAGCGTTCGTCCGTGCGCCCACGCTCTGCTGCCAGCACGTGTCCTTCGCCGGTCGCCTTTGCCGAGACGATGCCCATCCCGCCCGGCGGCGCGGCGACGAGCAGGCCGCGTTTGGCCGTCCGTAGGATTTCGCCGCCCACGAAATGCACGTCCCGCTGCCCGATCACCGACACGGGATTGACGATCACCACGTCCAGTCCCTCCGCCACAGCGCGCTGCACCTCTGCTTCTGCCAACACCTTGCTGTGCCCGTAGTGAAACTGCACCGGGCGTAGGTTGAACGTGTTAGTCTCATCCAATAGCTGCCCGCGTCGCGTGGGAACCCCCAACACCGCCACCGAACTGGTGAAGACGACGCGCTGCACGCCCTGTGCGAGCGCCGCACGCATCACGTTGCGCGTCCCCTCGACATTCGCCGCGTAGATCGCCTCCGGCCCGTTACGCCAATACTGCGAGACCGCCGCTGCGTGGAAAACCAGGGTGCAGCCGGATATCGCCGCGCGCAGCGACACCTCATCCAGCACGTCGCCAATCGCGTATTCGGGATCCAATCCCGCTAACGCATCCAGTTTCGACGAAGCGCGCCGCAGCGCCCGCACATCGTATCCACGCGCCAACAGCGCCTCCACGATGTTCGCGCCGACGCAGCCGGTTGCACCAGTAACAAGTGCACGTGTTGTCATAAGAATCAGCGAATGAGCAAATCAGCAAATATCGCCCAGATCGAAAATCTAGGGTTCTATTGACTCAACTGGAATCTCAGTGCATCTACACAATCGCCGATCATTTGTCAAGAAAAAATCGCAATCACCGACGATTGCAGCAGCCAGGTGGAGAGCATCTGGGGTGCGAAAGCCATAGCGTGCGCGGAGTTCTGTGGCGCGATCTATCACAATTCGCGAAAGTGGTACAATCTCAACGATGATTTCGGCCAAATAGCGGTCAAACGCCGCCAACAAATCTAGCTGACCCTCTTGAAGCGGTTTGACACGACACTCCAGCCGTGTAAGATCACTGCACACTTGCAAAGTTCCAGATTCAGACAATCTCGTTTCTAGCAGAGCAGCGTAAGGCGCAACCGCTTCGACGAGATAAATGATCGGCGCCGAGTCCAGATAGATGCGCATTAATTCCGCTCCCAATTGTCCCGTTCTATCTGAATCTGTGCATCAATTTCTTCCCGGCTACGAAAACGATATCCGCTCTGGCGCAACGCTTGACGAATCTCCTCTAGTTTTTCCAACCAGGAACGCTCCGGCATCGTCGCAGGTAAGGCTTCGACCACCACACGCACACGTCCCGGTGGCAACGCCAGAGGACGATCCAACACCACAGTTCTAGGATTCGATAGTATCCCTGTCCTGGTATACGATTCGGAAGTCATTGTTTCACCTCCTGCTACTAGTCTGACTCTATTATAGCACCGTATAAAACCTAGAGGTTTCCATCCACCGCCGCTACCAACGCCCCGCTCGCCACCAGGTCATGAACCGCTTCGATCAGCGGGGAGAGCGGCGCGTCGTGTTCGAGGAAGGGGACGCGGGCGCGGATCGCCGCGTAGGCCGCCGCCGTACCCTTGCCGAGGCAGCACGTCGCGCTCAATTGTTCGCGCTGGAAATCGATACCCTGCGCCGCTGCCAGCAGCTCAATAGCGACAATGCGTTCGACGTTCTCCACCACCTGCCGGGCGTGATGCGCCGCGTTCGTCGCCATGCTCACGTGATCTTCGGTGTTAGCCGATGTGGGAATTGTATCCGCAGTCGAAGGATGCGCCAGCACCTTGTTCTCCGACGCCAGCGCCGCCGCCGTGTACTGCGCGATCATAAAGCCGCTCTCCAGCCCACCGTGGCGCGTGAGGAACGGCGGCAGCCCGTTGCTCAACGCCTCATCCACCAGCCGCGCCGTGCGCCGCTCGCTGATGTTGCCCAAATCCGTCAGCCCTAACTTGGCGTAATCCAGCGCCAGCCCCACCGGCTCCGCGTGGAAGTTGCCGCCGGAGAGCACCACCGGATGCCCGTCCGGCTCGAAGAAAATGAGTGGGTTATCGGTGACGGCGTTCAGCTCGATTTCCAGCGCCCAACGCGCGTAGGCGACCGTGTCGCGCACGGCCCCGTGGACCTGCGGGATGCAGCGCAGGCTGTAGGCGTCTTGAATGTCGCGGGGATCGTGCGGGCGGACGAACGTGCTGCCTGCCAGCAGGCGGCGGACGTAGGCGGCGGCGTCCACCTGGCGCGGGTGCGGGCGGACGAGGTGGATGCGCGGATCGAAAGCCGCGACCGTGCCGCGCAGCGCCTCCAACGAGAGCGCGCCCGCGATGTCGGCGGCGCGGACGAGGTTCTCCGCGCGCAGCGTCACCAGCGTGCCGATCGTCGTCGTCACCGCCGTGCCGTTGAGGAGCGCCAGCCCCTCCTTCGCACCCAAAACCACCGGCGTCAGCCCCGCGCGGCGCAGCGCCTCCCCGCCGGGCAGCCGTTCGCCCGCGTAGAACGCCTCCCCCTCGCCGATGAGGACGCACGCCAGATGCGCCAGCGGGGCAAGATCGCCGCTCGCGCCGAGCGAGCCGTAGGCGGGAATCACCGGCACGATGCCCGCGTTCAACAACGCCAGCAGCGCCTCGGCAACCTCTGGACGAATACCCGAATAGCCCATCGCCAGCGTGTTGACGCGCACCGCGATGATCGCGCGCACCGTCTGCGCGTCCAGCGCCGGTCCGACGCCCGCCGCGTGGCTCAACACCAGATTGCGCTGCAGCGCCGCCACTTCATGCGGCGGAATAATACGCCCCTTGAACGCCCCGAAGCCCGTCGTGATGCCATAGGCGATTTCGCCAGTCGCCAGGAGCGTCTGCACGCCCTTCCACGAACGCGCCATCGCCTCCGCCGCATACGGTGCCAGCGCCGCCCGCGCCCCCGCTGCGACGGCAGCGACGTCTTCCATCGTCAAGTGTTCGCCGGTGATAACGATTGTGTTATCCATAGCCTCACTCATTTATTCGTTCCACCATCGCATCAAACTTTTGTCGCCATTCAGGATGCGTCCGCCGGACCACGTTCTGCCCATCGCCGGCTTTCCGGGGGACGATGTGGAAATGCAAATGAAACACGTCCTGTTGCGCTTCCCGGCCAGAACTGTTGATGATTTGCACGTTGTGGATGCCCAACCGCTCGCGGTACAACAACGCCAGCGTGCGCACCACGGCCATCACCTTGAGGAGTTCGTCTTCCGGGACATCGAAGATGTTCTCGTAATGGATTTTGGGGATCACCAACGTGTGGTACTCGCTGACGGGGTTGATGTCCAGAAACGCAAAAACGCTATCATCCTCGTAGACTTTCCAGGATTTGGCCTCACCCCTCACGATTTTGCAGAAGATGCACGCGCTCATTCGAGAGCCTCGGCCTTGTACCACGCCCAAAATCGCGTCATCCCCTCCTCCACCGAGACGTGCGGATCGTACCCGAGCAGCGCGCGCGCTTTGCTAATATCCGCGTAGGTAATCGGCGGTTCGCTGGCGGGGGCAGGCGGGGTGTCCATGCGGGCGGGCTTGCCCACGAGCCGCTCGACGAGGGCGACGAAGTCGGCCATACGCACCGGTTCGCCGCGTCCCAGGTTCACGCGCTCGTAGCCCAGGGGCGTCTCCAGCGCGGCGATGACGCCCTTCACGATGTCACCCACGTAGGTCCAATCGCGCCACATCTCTCCGGCGTCGTACAGCTTGAAAGTCTTGTCGTGGACAATGCTGTCGGTGATCATATAGGGCATCATATCGGGACGTCCACGCGGGCCGTAGACGCTGAAGAAGCGCACCGCCGTAAACGAGAGGCCGAACAGGTTGTGATAGGTGTAACCCATCAGCTCGCCGGCGATTTTGCTGGCGGGATAGGGCGCGAGCGGCTGGCCGAGCGGGTCGGTTTCGACGAAGGGGATTTGCGTCGTCTTACCGTAGACTGACGACGTGGAAGCGAAAACCACGTGGGGACAACCTGCGAAGCGCGCACCCTCGAGTACATTCACCGTGCCGCGAATGTTCACATCGGTGTAGAGCGGCGCGCGCTCGATGGAATAGCGCACGTTCGCCATCGCGCCCAGGTGCGCCACGGCGTCGAAATGCCCACCGGCAAGGACACCTTTGACGGTGGCCTCATCGCGCAGGTCTGCCTCATACATCGTGAAAGCCGGATACGCCGCCAGCGCCGCCGCGTTGGCTCGCTTCCGCGCCGGGCTGTAGTAATCGTTGAAATTGTCCAGCCCGGCCACCGTATCGCCGCGTTGCAGCAGCGCCTCTGCCAGGTTACTGCCGATAAATCCGGCTGCGCCGGTTACGAGGATACGCATAGGTTACTCCTGTGAGGCTAGGTAACGAGTAATGGGTAACGAGTGATAAGGCAATCTGTTCATTCGCTGATTCTCGATTCGCTGATTCTCTCACCCCTCCCCCGGAAAATGAATATCCTGCACGTTGAGTTGCAGATTGACGCGCTCATTCCACACGTTGGCTTCCAGCATGTAGGCGAGGTCAACGCGCTGGGGCAGGCGGCAAATCCAATCGCCCTGGCGGAAGGCGATGGCGTCCCACACCACGCCGCGGTCGTCGGCCAGACGCAACTTGAGATGGCGGCCATCGGCACCCACCGCGCGCCCTTCGACCACGCGCGCGTTGCGGCTGACGAGAACCGGCACGGCGTTGCCGTAACCGAAAGGCTCCAGGCGTTCCAGCGCGTGGTAAAGGTCCCACGAGAGCGTCTCCAACGGCGTCTCCGCATCGACTTGCAACGTGGGCGCGAGGGACAACCCGGCCAACTGCTCGCGGGCCAGCGCCAACAGACGCGCCTCCACCTCGGGCAGGCGCTCCGTCGGCACGGTGAATCCCGCCGCCGCCGAGTGCCCGCCATAGCGTGCCAGGACATCGCTCATCGTGTCCAACGCCTCGGTGATGTGGAATTCGGGGATCGAACGCGCCGACCCCTTGCTCCACTCGTCCTCGATCGAGACAACAACTGCGGGCCGGTAAAACTCGTCCAGCAGACGGCTGGCCGCCAGGCCCACCACCCCGTGCGGGAAATCGGACGATGCGGCGAACAACAACGGCGGCGCTTCTCCACGCGCCATCACCATCTCCCGCGCGCGATCCTGCACCTCCAACGTGAGATTGCGGCGTTCTTCGTTCAAGCTGTTCAACTCTTGCGCCAGCGGGAGTGCGGCCTGCATGTCCGCCGCCAACAGCAAATCCAGCGACGTCATCGCCTCGCGGATACGCCCGGCAGCGTTGAGGCGCGGTGCAAGCACAAACCCAACTGATTTAGCGGTCACGGTTCCGGGTGCAACGCCGGATAGTTCCAAGAGCGCGCTCAATCCAGGCCGGCGCGCTTCGTTGAGCGCGACCAGGCCCTTGATGACCAGCATGTGGTTTTCACCCAACAGCGGAGCCATATCCGCTATCGTCCCTAGAGCAACCAGGTCAAGCAAATCCACATCGTCCAGCACGAATTGTGTTGTAGACAATGGTACTTGCCTGTTTGTGCGCAGCAGTGCCTGAGCCAGTTTGTACGCCACGCCCACCCCGGCCAGGTCCTTGAAAGGATAGGCGCAATCAGAACGGCGTGGATTGATGACCGCGTCCGCCTGTGGCAGCGCCGCGCCCACGTGATGGTGGTCGGTCACAATCGTCGTCATCCCCAAGCGACGCGCGGCTGCCACTTCGTCGAGAGAGCGGATACCGCAGTCCACGGTGATGAGGACGCGCGCACCGGCCTGCGCCAGGTCGGTGATCGCATCGATATTCAGCCCGTAGCCTTCATCGAAACGGCTGGGGATGTAGGCTTTCACCTGCGCGCCTAACGCTTGCAACGTCTGGATGAGAATCGCCGCCGCCGTCACACCGTCTACGTCGTAATCGCCGTAGATGACGATGGGGGCGTGTTGCGCGATGGCCCGGCGCAGCAGCCTCACAGCCACAGGAATGTCCTTCATCCGAAAAGGATTATCGGGCTGAAACTCACCCTGGAGGAAGGCGCCGATGTCATCCGGCGCGGCGATGCCGCGATTGTAGAGGATTTGGGCCACCAGGGGAGGAATCGGCGGCGCCTGTTCGAAAAACGTTGGCGGCGCCGGTGGGGCTATGCGCCAGTGCTTGCGAGTTCCAATCCCCATACGATCTCCCTTATCGTCTCGTTGTCATTAGTCAGGTAGCCCGTTAGTCTCTGGTCATGTGATCGGATAATCGTCAGTCAAATGGTCGAATCGTTAGCTCATCGTCCTCGGCTCAATCAAACGCAAAGGATCGATTCAGAGAGTATACCATAGCGCAAAAGCACGTCAAAAAACGGCTTCCTCGCGCGAGGAAGCCGTTTCTTCTGATAATGTGGGGGACCTAGCTGATCCAGCCCTGGCCCTTGCAGAAATCGGTAACGACGGGGATCGTGACCCACTTACCCTGGTAAGACTGCACTGCCAGGACAATCATGTAAATCAAGACTCCGACACCGATGAAGCAGCCGATGACGATGAAGGACAAAACTGAGGAGAGCACGTAACCGACCACACTCAACACCAACGCCTGCATAGCATTGTATTTGATGAAGGGACGAACCTTCTTGTCCTCAAGTAGGAGCACGATAATCGGCACAATCGGCGCGAAAATCCAGCTCAACAACGCCCATAACTTGTCATCATCTGTTACATCCATTGGGACTTGCGGATCCATCTGAACCATAGTACAACTCCTTTTCTGTGTTAAATTTATAATACAGCCAATCCACGAACTTGTGTATCATTGTAGGGTGATTCGAAAAAAAAGTCAAGATGACTTTTAGGCTATTTCTGCATATATAGCAGCTTGATTTACTTGATTTTTACAATAAAAATGTTATAATAAGCACATATTATCATAACCAATAGTTTTTGCAAGAGAGATCGAGTTATGGACGAAATACATACCGAAAACACGCATGTCCTGGTCATTGATGACACTGTAGAAATCCTGAACTTCCTGAAAGAAGATATTTTACAGCCGGCCGGTTTCCAGGTGACGGTAGCGACGGATGGTGAGGAGGGATTGGCAGCAGCTTTGGCGACCCGGCCAGACCTCATCTTGCTGGATTATGAGATGCCCCGCATGAACGGCATCGAAGTCTTGCAGGCGCTCAAGCAGCAAGCGGCCGACATTCCGGCCATTCTGATCACCTCCCACGGATCGGAACACGTAGCCGTCGACGTGTTTCGTCTCGGCGTGCGGGATTACGTCACCAAACCTTTCGCCGTACAGGAAATCCTCACCGCCGTCGAGCGCGTGTTGACCTTGACCCGCTTGCAGCAGGAGCGTGATGCGCTGTTTGCCGCGCTGGAGCGCACCAACGTCCAGTTGACCCACCGCCTGCAACAGCTCGACACGCTCTACCGCGTCAGCAAGTCGGTGACGACGCTACAAGAACGCGATCAACTGCTAGAACGCATCATCGATGCCGCGCTCTATCTCACCGGCGCACGGGATGGCTTGTTGATCTTGATGGATCCGGATACCGGCATCCCTACCGCCCAGGTGTTGCGCGAACACTGGGAACGGCAGTTCAACACCCCCACGGAGATGCTGAACATCGAAACGCACTCTTCCGGCATGATGATGAACGTGCCGTTGCAATTCGGGGGCAGAACGCTGGGATCGCTGACCGTGAGCAACAAGCGCAACCGTGAACTGCTGAATCAGGAGGATCGCCGGCTGCTGCGCATGCTGGCCGACTATGCCGCCATCTCCCTCGAGAATTTCCGCTTGCTGGCGGAATGTGAAACGCGGCTCGAACGTGAGAACCGCGAGTTACGGACGCTCTTCGAGCATTACGTCTCCCCTGCCGTCGTAGAACGCATCTTGCAGAGTCCACACAACGTCCAGCCAGGCGGTCTATGGCAGACCGTCACCGTGTTCTTCGCTGACCTGCGAGAGTTTACAGCCTTCAGCGCCAATGCCTCACCGGAGGCGCTCATCACCATCCTGAACCGCCACCTCACACAAGCGGCGGGCGTCATCCTCTCCGAGGAGGGAACGCTGGACAAGTTCCTCGGCGACGAAGTTATGGCTTTCTTCAACGCGCCGTTACCGCAGGAAGATCACGCCCTGCGGGCCGTACGCGCCGCCTGGCGCATCCAGCAGGGTATGCGCCAGACGCACGAGCTGATCCCGCTCCACCAACGATTGCGCTTCGGCATCGGCATTGCGACCGGGGAGGCCATCGTCGGCAACGTCGGGACGCCCGATCTCGTCAACTTCACCGTTGTCGGCCAGACTGCGAACAAAGCGCACATGCTCCAGGAACTCGCGCCCGCCGGGAAGATCGTGATCTGCCACCGCACTTGCCAGATGGTGAAAGACCACGTCCAGGTACAGGAGCTTCCAATGGTCCACATCAAGGGACACCAACACCCCGAACCAATTTACGAAGTCCGTGGTATACTCTCTGAAGCGTGAGACGTAAAGGTTGACACATGCAGCGTAAAACGTGAGGCGATTTCATAAAAGCCTCACGTTTTACAAATGAGCAATCACGCATCACGCGTCTGGTATGACTCACGACCAAACAAAGGAGTGGGATTGCTATGCCTGTTTTTTTCGACGTTGAAACTCAAAATTCCTTTCAGGAGGTCGGCGGCCACTACCCGGAGCGACTGCGCATTTCTGTCGCCGTGACCTACAACACCGCCGATCAAGCCTTTCATCGCTACACAGAGGCCGATATCCCCGCGCTCGTCCGCGAGTTGCAGGCGGCGGATCTCGTCGTCGGCTTCAATCTGTACGGCTTCGATTACCCCGTCGTCATGCGTTACACCGATGTCGACTTGGCCAAGCTGCCCACTGTGGATATGATGGTAGAATTGCAAAGGCAGTTGGGATTCCGCGTTGGCCTGGATGCGGTGGCATCGGCAACGTTGGGTACCGGTAAGAGCGCCGATGGCCTGCAAGCGGTGCAGTGGTGGAAAGAGGGACGCCTCGAAGATCTCTTTCTCTACTGTGAAAAGGACGTCGATGTCACCCGGCGCGTCTACGAGTTCGGGCAGCAAAATCGGTACGTCCAGTATTACGACCGGCAATATCGCCGCCAACGCGTCCCCGTGGCGTGGTAGAGGCAAGAAGCAAGAGGCAAGAGGCAAGAACGGAAATCCTGCATCTTGCATCCTGCATCCTAAAGGGAGGGGGAATTACACTATGGAATGGGTTAAAACAATTTTGGGATGGGCCGGGGCATACGTGCTCGGCTCGATTCCGTCGGGGATGATCTGGGGGTGGATCGCCAGACGCATCGACATCCGCAAGCACGGCAGCGGGCGCACCGGTGGCACGAACGTCTGGCGGTCGGTAGGGTTCATTCCCGCCTTGCTGACGGCGATCACCGATGGTCTGAAGGGCGCAGCGGCATTCTGGCTCGCAGAGGCGCTGGAGCTTAACCTGGCAGCAATCGCGGTGGCCGGCGTTCTGGCCGTCGTCGGGCACAATTACTCGCTATTCCTCGGTTTTCGCGGTGGGGCAGGCACAGCGACAACCGTTGGCCTCGCGGCGGCGATGTGGTTTCCTTTTCTGCCGGTTCTGCTGATTATCGGCGTCATTGCCGGATTGCTAGTGGGGCATGCCTCGGTCGCCTCGATCACTGTGGCCGTGCTGCTGCCGCTCATTTTTGCGGTCCGCGGCGAATTTCTCAATGCGGTCCTCCTGGGCATCCCGGTGATGGTGCTGACACTGTGGGCGCTGCGCCCCAATATCCAGCGCCTGCGCGGCCACGCCGAACGTTTCCTGCCGATCTTCGAAAATAAGCCACCGCTCATCTGCCTGTCGCATCATCCGGCTAGACAGAAATAAACACTTCAGTCAGCAGATTGAGCAGATTTTTGTTTGTCAGTTGTAAAAAATCTGCTTCATCCGCTTAATCTATTCCGAAAATAGCTCTCGTTTTCATCTTTGGTGGAGAGCGTAGCTTATGTTGTCTGCTGACAAAAAACTATACAAGGCGATGTTATGAGTAAGCCGAATATCCTCTTCATCTTCAGCGACCAGCAGCGGTAGGACACCTGCGGCTGCTATGGACAACCACTCGACATCACGCCCAACCTGGACCGGATGGCGCGTGAGGGCGTGCGCTTCGAACAGGCATTCACGTGCCAGCCGGTCTGTGGGCCAGCCCGCGCCAGCTTGCAAACTGGCAAGTATCCCACAGAAGTCGGCTGTCACACCAACCACCGGATGCTGCCTCTGGACGAGAAGACCATCGCCCATCACTTTTCCGAGCACGGCTACGAGGTCGGCTACATCGGCAAGTGGCATCTGGCCTCCACCGGCCCGCTGCTTGGCCCCGACGACTTCCGCGTCGAACCCGTCCCACCGGAGCGGCGCGGCGGTTACAAGGACTACTGGCTGGCCTCCGACGTGTTGGAGTTTACCTCGCACAGTTATGACGGTCACATGTTCGACGGCGCTATGCAACGGCGCGACTTCCCGGAGGGACGTTATCGCGTGGACGTGCACACGGATTGGGTGCTTGAATACCTGCAAACGCGCACGGGCGAAAAGCCGTTCTTCCTGTTCGTCTCGTACATCGAACCGCACCACCAGAACGACCACAACCACTACGAAGGGCCGCATAGCTCCAAAGAACGGTTCAAGGATTTCGTCGCGCCGGGTGATTTGGTAGGAACCGGGCGCGAATCTTCGCGCGGTGACTGGCACGAGGAATTCCCGGACTACCTGGGCTGCATCCACAGCCTGGACGAGAATCTGGGCCGCATCCGCGCCGAACTGGAACGCCTGGGGTTGGCGAAGGACACGCTCGTGATCTACACCAGCGATCACGGTTCGCACTTCCGCACACGCAACGCGGAGTACAAACGCTCCTGTCACGATGGCTGCATCCGCATCCCGATGGTGGCCTGCGGGCCGGGCTTCAGCGGCGGGAACGTCATCGACGACCTGGTGAGCCTCATCGATTTGCCGCCGACGCTGCTCGCGGCAGCGGGCATCACGCCGCCGGACACGATGCGAGGCCACGCGTTGCAAGAACTGGTCGATGGTACGGCGCAGGATTGGCCGGAAGAGGTCTTCCTGCAAATCAGCGAGAGCCATTGCGGGCGCGCCATCCGCACGCGGCGTTGGAAGTACAGCGTCTGCGCACCCGATAAGACCGGGCAAGACGCCGACAGCGATCTGTACGTGGAGGACTTCCTCTATGATTTGGAAGATGATCCACACGAACGTCGCAATCTGGTAACTTCGCCTGCCCATACCGAAATCCGCCGGGAACTGGCTGCCATCCTCATCCGCAGAATGGTCGAGGCAGGAGAGGCAGAACCGGTTATTCACCCCAAACACACGTAAGAGTAAAAGCCTGACGTTTGACGCTTAGACTTTGCCGTCTGTCGGATTGACAAAACCTCAAGGCTATACCATAATAAAGGCACGGTGATTGTGGGATAGCGTCACCCTTGCGAAGGTTGCGAGCGAGACAGCGGAACATAGCTGTTCCATCATCTAAGCGCACTTATTATGCGAATACCTGCGCGAAACCTTCGCAAGGTTACCGATTTGAGTAAAATAGCGTTGGCTTTTCCCTTGAATACCGCCTCCGACCCATACCGCTCCCTCGCGGACGGATGGGCGAGTGGAATCCGGTGAATCCGGTTCCCAGGGTACAGGAAGCAATTCCTGCGCCTGCCGTGTTTGCAAAGGAGGCAATCCGGCTCCATGGTGGAGAGGATTGCCTCTTTTTTGTTGCCTGTGATCAGATAACCCGGTCAGCCAAGAGGGTTTGCGCCCCTGGATAGGGCTGGCATATCCAGGAAAAACATCTCAAGAAAGGAGTTGCACTATGTGGATTGTACGCATCAATATGACCGATCAGTCTTACAAATTGGAAGAGGTACCCGAGCGGTACAAGAACCTGGGCGGGCGCGGCCTGACCTCCACGATTATTTACGATGAGGTCGATCCAACCTGCCACCCCCTCGGGCCGAACAACAAGCTCGTTTTTGCCCCCGGCATGGTCACCGGGACGACAGCCCCGACTTCGGCGCGCGTCTCGGTCGGTGCAAAGTCCCCGTTAACGGGCGGCATCAAGGAATCCAACGCCGGGAGCGGTTGGGCGCCTGCCGTGGCGCGGATGCGCATCAAGGCCATCATCGTCGAGGGAATGCCGGCGGAAAAAGACTACTGGGTCGCCAAACTCTTCTGGGATGGTGACAAGCCGGCCATTGAGTTCTCCTGCGCTGGCGATTACGTCGGCAAGAACCTGTACGACGTGTTCCCGGTGCTGTTCGAGAAATACGGCAAGCGCGCGCACGTCGCGGGGATTGGCGTTGCGGGAGAATTCGGATACGCCAACTCCGGCATCGTCTTCGAGGATCTGAAGCAGCGCCCCACCCGTTACTCCGGGCGCGGCGGCCTGGGCGCGGTGATGGGCAGCAAGGGCCTGAAGTTCCTCGTGGTCGATCCCGAAGGCGCGCCGGGCGTCGAGATCGCCGATCCAGAAGCCTTCAAGGAGGGCGCGCGGAAACTGCGCGACGCGCTGAACGAGCACGCACTGACCAAGCCCAAGGGCGGCCTCAACACTTACGGTACCGCCGTGCTGATCAATATTATGAACGAGGCCGGCGGCCTGCCCACCCGCAACTTCCGCACCGGGCGCTTCGAGGGCGCGGCCAAGATCGCGGGTGAGGCCATCTTCGAGAACAACAAGCAGCGCCTGGGCAAGGAACTCTACAACCACGCGTGCAGCCCCGGCTGCGTCATCCAGTGCTCGAACAGCTACTTTGCGGAAGACGGCTCGGAAATCGTCTCCTGCATTGAGTACGAATCCGACTGGGCGCTGGGCGCGAACTGCGGCATCGACGACCTGGACGGCGTCGCCAAGCTGGTGTACTGGTGCAACGCTTACGGCGTAGACACCATCGAGACCGGCGACGCCATCGCCGTGGCGATGGATTCCGGCTATCTTCCGTTCGGCGATTTGGACGGCGCCATCGCGCTGATGCACGAAATGGGCAAGGGCACAGCCATGGGCCACATTCTGGGCGGCGGCACGGGCTTTACCGCCAAGGCGTTCGGCAATCCACGCTCGCCGTCGGTCAAGGGCCAGGGTATGCCGGCCTACGAGCCGCGCGCGGTCAAGGGCATCGGCGTCACTTACGCCACCACCACGATGGGCGCCGACCACACCGCCGGGTACACCATCGCACCGGAAATCGCGGGCGTGGGCGGCAAATCCGATCCGTTGGCCTCCGAGCCGGGCAAGGCCGACCTGAGCCGCGCGTTCCAGATGACGACGGCCTTCCTCGACTCCACCGGGCACTGCCTCTTCATCGCCTTTGCCATTCTGGACATCGCCAGCGGCTTCGAGGGCATGGTTCAGGAAGTCAACGCCATGTTTGGCCTCAATATGACAGGTGACGAGGCTGTAGCGCTCGGCGGCGAAATCCTCAAGCGCGAGCGCGCCTTCAACATCGGCGCGGGCCTCACGCACCTCGATGACCGCCTGCCGGAGTTCATGAAGTACGAGAAACTCCCGCCGCACAACGTCGTCAACGACCTGCCGGACGCGGTCTTCGATGCCGTCCACGGCCAGATGTAGATGAAGCGTTAAGCGCCGGATTGTGATCCTGCGCAAGCAAGTCAAGTAAAGAGACGCCGGAAAGGAATTCCCTTCCGGCGTCTTTTTACACAGTAAGGCAAAAGCCGCACGCCCACGCCCCGCGCCCCCGGGACGGGGGCGCGGTACCAAGAAAACAATCTGCGTGAATCTGCGAAAATCTGCGTCCCACTACACACACAGCGCCAGCAAATCGTCTACGTGGGCCGTTGCCAGGCAGATGACGGTATCGGCCGCGCCGTAATAGAGCTTGACCTCGCCATTGTCCTCCAGAATCATCCCACAGGGAAAGATAACGTCGTTGCGGAAGCCATCGCTGGTCTCATACGGGGCTTCGGGGACCAGCAACGGCGTCGGACATAGGCCGATGCATCGGCGGGGATCATCCAAATCCAGCAGCATCAGTCCCGCCGTGTAGCGCTTCTGCCACTGCGCCTCCCAGCCATTCTTGCCGCGCGCCGGATCGAAGTCTACCGCATGGATCGTCGTCAGCCAGCCGCGCGGCGTCTTCACAGGCGGTGCCGCCGGGCCGATCTTGAGATTCGCGTAGGGCACGTCCTCCACACCGAGGACGAAGGCCGTGTTACCCCAATACTTCAGGTCGGCGGAATCCGAGTACCAGATGTCGAAACGCTCCCGGCCCCCACGCCCGTAGACCGTCATCGGACGCTCCAACCGCACATACTTCCCGCCGATGCGCTCCGGGAAGAGTACAAGGTTGCGGTTATCCGGCGCGGTGAGGCTCAGGATCTCCCAACGCACAAAATCCTCGGTGACGGCGCTGCCGCCGCGCACACCGTGCAACGTATCGACGGCAAACGCCATGATGCAGTGTCCTTCGATGACGGTCAGGCGCGGATCGTAAGCGCGGACGATGCCGCCCGTCGCCCGTTCGCCGCCGGAAAGCTGGAAACACGGCTTGGGTTGTACCTCCCACTGCACGCCGTCGTCACTGAAAGCCAATCCCAGATTCGTCCCTTCGAAGATGCCACTGCCCGCAAAGTCGCCATAGTCGTTGCGGAACACCATCACGTATTTGCCCCGGTATTTCGTCACGCCGGGATTGAAGAGCAACGTCGCCGGATAAGGCACGTCGCGCCAGGTCAGGATAGGATTCGCCGGATGGCGTTGCATCACGGGATGTGAGGTCAATGCGGGAATCCTTGCGGGGCCGATCGGTGTATTTTCCATAATTCACCTCCTTCGAATCGTCAGATAGTCGTTAGTGAGATAGTCTTGGCAAGATGCATTATACTCCGATCAGAAACGTTGTGGCGAGTTTCAATGCACTGCCAGAGGAATTCCTGACGAGTCTTGGAAGATTTGTCTAAAAATACTTGACAATTTATAAACAATACCGTATAATACAAACAAGATAAGGATATAACATTTAGATCAAAAGGGGGAAACAAACAATGGAACACGGGTTTTTCGTCAATCATGTTGCGCAAGCCGTTGTCGCGGAGAAGCTGAATCATACACGCCGCGAACGGGTAATCCTGGATCGCGTCCAGGTATCTCAGATCGTCGATGCTGTTATGGAAAAGGTTGGCGTTACAGTCCAGCGCATCATCAAAAATGTGGATCGTCAATTGCGCCGCTGGGCGGATACACAGACCGCCTGCACGTGGCGAGATCTCAGCTTGTCCAATTGCTAGACATTGAATGTAAAACAAAAAAGGAGAATAACAATGAATACCAATGCGTCTGACAAAGTGTTCACCGGCTTGCGCCGCTTCAACATCGTGATGGGGTTTCTGCACTTTCTTCAGGGCATCCTGATGATCGTGCTGAGTAACGACACCACCTACCCCATCTTCACGAACTTTCTGAAGTTCGACCGGGCAACATTCTCGCTTGTCCCCGACCCGAAACTGGCTTACAACCTGCGCTTCGGTCCGGCGGTGGCGGTCTTCCTGCTGATCTCGGCGGTAGCGCACTTCTATCTGTCTACCATCGGCTACAAGAAATACGTCGCCAATCTGAAGCGCGGGATGAACCCCACCCGCTTCTACGAGTACGCGTTCAGTTCATCCCTGATGATCGTGTTAATCGGGATGCTCGTGGGGATTTGGGATCTGGGTAGCATGATCCTGATGTTCGGCATCAACGCAATGATGAACTTATTCGGGATTATGATGGAGTACCATAACCAGTACACCAAGCGCACCGACTGGACAGCTTTCATTTACGGCTCGATTGCGGGCATCATCCCGTGGATCGTCATCGTCCTCTACTTCATCAGCGCGATCACGTCCACCGATGCGCGCCCGCCGACGTTCGTCTACTTCATCGTTGGCAGCATCTTCGTCTTTTTTAACGGGTTCGCGGTTAATATGATCCTCCAATATAGGAAAGTCGGCAAGTGGAAGGACTATCTTTTCGGCGAGCGCGTCTATATCATCCTCAGCCTCGTCGCCAAGACGCTCCTGGCCTGGCAGATCTTCGCCGGGACGTTGGCGCCGGTATAAAGCGAATTTGGACAGGATTAACAGGATTTTCAGGATTGGAAAGAGGGCCGTCGCATGCGACGGCCCTTTGTCATTTATCACGCCCAACTTACAACACGAAAGGCGGATTCCTCTTCGCGCTCATCGTCGCGCCACCGGTTGTCGCAGCACCGTCTTGAGCTTTTCCGGCGCGGTCTTGCGCGGGTCGCCCAAGTAGATTTCGTGGTGCTTGCCAACCTCGACGTAGCCGTTTTGCGGGATGAACTCACGGTGCAGCCGCTCCAGCGTCGGCGCTTCGTCGTCATACGAGCCGATGTGCATAATCTGTAGGGACAATCCCTCCGCGTACCGCTCCAGCCGCATTTTGGACAAGGCGGGCAACCCCTTGCTCTTCTGAACCTCGGCGACGGCCTGCGTGAACATCTCCGGCGTGATCCAGTCGGGCTGCATGATCATCATCGTCCAATCCCACGCGCTTTTGTCCAGCCTGACGGTGAACGTCTCCATATCATCGGCCCACCACAACCCTTCCAACGGCGGGACGGTATAATCCTTCCCCAGTTGCTGCTTGCTCATAAACTTGAGCTTGTAGGCCACCCCGTAGAGCGCCTCCACGGCTTCTTGGTAAGCCGGTGCCGTATTGGGATCGCCGTGCCCATCCACCATCAAGAACTGCATCTCCGGCACTTCGACCACGGAGAAGTCCCGCGATGACGGATTGTACAAATGCTGCAATTCCTTCTTGAAATCAATCTTGTCCATGCTGCGCCTCCACTTGTGTGATGAATTGCTCTATCCAGTTCCGCTCTGCTTGAATCAGCGTATCGCTGTACGCAAACATCGCTTCCACGAAGTATGGCAGCGGCTTCTGCGCCTCCCAACGCTCGCGCATGTGCGCCAACTGCGTTTCCAAAGTCGCCACGTACTGCCGCAGCGCCGCAGCAGCCTCTACCGCCGAAATCGCCGGAAGGTTGACGATCCCCAACAACAACGGCGTGTAACAGCGCTGCGGCGTGGACAACGCCTCCAGAATCGCCGCCTTCAACTGTTCCCGCCCGCTCGGCGTGATCGCGTAGACCTTGCGCGCCGGCCCGCGCCCGCCCTCCTCCAGGCGACTCTCGATGAAGCCATCGCCTTCCAGCTTCTTCAGCAGGTAGTAGATCGACGAGAAGCCGATCTCCGTCCATTCCCGCATCCCGCGCGCCTCGATCACGTGTTCGAGTTCGTAGCCGTGATAGGGCTGCTCGGCGAGCAGGCTCAAGAGTGATAGTTCTGCTTGGGTGGTCATGGTGATTGTCCTTTGGTTATAGTATTATAGTATAAGAATACTATAGTATTGGGATTTGTCAAGGGGGAATCGGCAAACGGAAAGCAAGAAAACAAAATGCCGTCCTGGGCGAAGAGGGACGGCATCTATGACATCTCAAGTAAAGATAAAAGGGACGAAACTCAGCTCAATGAGTACCCCATAGCTTCATAGAGGTGCATCCAGCGTTGGCGCACTACGATAATATCAGCCACATCGTCTGTGGGCAATGCCAACCCCATATCGAGCGCCAGCCGCAGTAGGGCATTGGTTTGACGCCACCGCATCAGGAGAGTAGCCTCGCGTTGCTCATCGGCCTTGACCTCGGCGACAGCTTGCCAGCGCGCTCGATAATTTTGTAGCGATTCAGAAGTGAGCATTTTGCCTATGCCTCCGGTCCATTGCGTATCCAAATATTCCGGCAACAGCGTTCAGCCATTCACATTATGAATATGTCTGTTGCATAGCCTGAACATATTTCCCTTTATAGTGCGCAAACATATTTTCAAATTCATCCTCATCAAAAAGCAAATACAGCAGATAATTACACAGTAGTAAATATCCACGTCTTTTGCCTACGTATTCGATCCGTTTTTTTAATTTTCGCGCTATGTTAGCTTTGAAATCAGCTCGAAGAACTTCATCATCCCATATTTCTGCGCGTTTTTCCCCTTCACTACCCTTGGTTTCACCGTCTTCTTGTATGATTTGTACAATTGAGTCTACTTCATCACTCAACATACTAGGCCAACGCCTTTCAAGTTTCCAGACATTATTCAGTTTTTTGACACGCTCTGAGGGCATACCTTCTGTGTCAATTATAGTGACTGACCTCATGCCTATAGCATCAGTTCTGTCGCTTATCTCAAGGCAAATAGGCGTCGTAAGCGGTTCCTCCCTCTTGGGGAAGCCATTCTCGTCAAAAATTTCTCTTACGCCTCCAATCGCTGAGCGCAAATAAGGGAAGAAACTGCACAACATCAAACCGTCATTTATGCCAAGTGGATCTACTTCACGGATATAAGTTATCGGTTCAGTATCACGTTTGAAAGACCGATTACAATATACACAAGTGGGAACTAAATTCGCTATGTGCAATGAAAGAAAAGGATACTTGGATTTGGGTAAAAAATGATCGGCATCGGCATATACTTTTGTGTCTATTGTCGGTGGTTTATCACCGTCACACGCCGGACAGGTTTTTAACTCAGAATTAGCTTGCCAAAAAGCAGCAACAAAGGCGTCACGGTCAAATCTTTGGTTTTGTCCATGAATGGACGGTGGAAACCCGGTCATGAGGAGTTCGGTATAAAATCCCTCCATAAGCTTTTGAAGGAAGCTTTGAGTCGTACTGTCAAGCATCCAATAATGAAACAAATACTTGTCATCATCTATATGTTGATGAAAGGTAATATCGTGATCAAATGCTTCTAAGATTGTTTGTCCAAGATTGACCTCAAGGTTTTCCAGTTTGTGTATATGATTGATGAGTTGTATTAACCACGCCTTCAGAGGCTTGTCCTCTCCTTTGCTTACCCCTTTTTGTTTATGTAGCTGGCCCCAAAACCAAGCACCATTATCATCACCTAATGCAACTTGCAAAGCCTCCTCAGTTAATGGCAGAGTTACTTCAGGATTACAAGCAAATCCCAGTACTTGGCGTTGGAACTGTTGTATTCTCTCCAAAAGCATTGTACAAGTAGGAGAGTTAATCTTGTGAAGCATGATCTTTTCTGGCCTCCAAGGCTCTGATGCGACGACTGAACTCAAATTCGTAATGGCTAGTTCCTAGCTTCTCTTCTAAGGCCAAAAGTGTTTGGAGGATACTCATTTCAGCAGGTTCTTGTTGTAGTGTGAAAATTCTAAGTGATTGCAGTGTTCTTACCAACACAGGCTGTATTTGCGACTTCTCACCATAATCAAAAGGTGTATATTGGGTCTCTTCATAAATAAAATCAACTAACCGATCGAAGGCTTCATGTCTTAACATTTCATCGTCTGTCGTTGTTTCCAGCCACAGCGTTTCGACTTCTTCGGGACGTGCAGCCATAAGCAAAACCAACCGTAAATATTCCGAGGCCCTCTGCCCAATTGCATCCTTGGCATCAAAAATGTCGCGCATGATCTCGTTAGGTGAGGCCCCAAATGTTGGCTTATCTGGGAGAAAAGCCTGTATTCTCTCTGTTCCCGAAGCTTGCCTCAATATAGTGATTTCCTGTTCGAAGACATCCGTCAACGCGATGCTCGAATGGGTGGAGATGATCACATCACTGGTGAGATCGCCCAGGGCGTCATCCAGGATATCCACCAATCGCCGCTTCCAAATGTCGTTGAAGTGAGTTTCCGGTTCATCCAGGATGAGCAGGGCGTTATTCTGACCCTTGAGCAAGTAAAATAGCGCAATACGCCCTAGAAACATCCGCTCGCCGTCGCTCAACCAATCGTAGAGCAGCACATCCTCTATCCCCGACTTGCACACAACCAGAGTCAGATCACGCAGCAGGCCGCTTTGTTGCCAATCGTACAAAGTTCGGAAAACGTCAAAAGGTATCGGGTTTTCGCCTCCCAGAATCTCGAACAGTTTTTCCGCAACCGTCGATGATTCTGGAGATTCACGCCGAGCAAGGTCAAATACCAGACTTCGCCCCGTGCCAGGTTCCGGCTCACGCCGTATGGCGGTCGCAAGCTGAATCAGCTTGTGGAGCCTTTCAGCTTGCCACGCAGGCAGCCTATCCAAGCGAAAGTCTATGTCCATTGTGACGGATATGGGCGCTTCCCACTTAACCTCATTAAGCAAATCTCTCAAGTCCCGATTGGGAGGCGATTGATCGGTCGGTGTGACCCATTCTTGAACGACCTGATACAATGTCACAGCGCACGTCGCCAGTTTGAGTTGTTCTGTCGTGACAAATAATGCCGCGCGAGAAGTGACGCCATCAGAAGCAGGGTCGGGGATCTGGATTTGTTGCGCTGGCTCAATCTGTCCGCTGCGCAACAAGGATTCTCGTTCTTGTTGTGCATCCCACACCGGAGGGCGTTCTGTCGTAGCGTCTTCAGCGCGGTTGATCACTGTCAACGCATCTTCAAGCCCCGGCATCCGCTGCGCGAACAGTACACGCCAGGTGTCTATCGAACCGGATGTATACACCAGCAAGGGTGTAGGAAGAAACGCTTCCACCGTCCCCCCACCCGGCAAAGCATCGCCAGGAAAGTGATTTCGCTTCTCAGCCTCTGGTGGGTTTTGCCATGACGTGTTGTCCGGCAAAACTGTGGCGTACTCGATCAACGCCGCGTTCGAAGCAGTATTATCTGGAGGACGATGCAAGTAAATGGTACGCCGGTCGCCATCCATACCCAGATCATAGGCCAGGGTAATAGCAAAAGGCGGCACACGCTGCTGCGCCAGAGATAAAAACGTTTCTGCCAAAGCCTGAAGGAGACGCGTTTTCCCCGTGCCGTTCACACCCACGATAAAGCGAATCGCCAGGGGATGTCCGAGCAGCGCTTCGTGTCCGAACGTGATTTCCACGTCATACAATGGTGGAAAATCCACCAGGTGCAGATAACGCAATCTCATACAACCAACCCCGAAAAAGCGGTTTCAAGCGCAGCCAGATCGTCGTTACGGCTGTCGTCATCGGGCGAAAGTGCACGATAAGTGGGCACATAGAACAAACCCGCATCAGTGGAAGAAGTTGCCGGCACAGTCACGCGAGCCACCAGCCCCAACGTTTCCAGTAACGCCAACGTGCGACGCACTTTCTCAACTGGAAGATCGTCTTTGTCCAGCAGGTTCTCGGCAATAAAGTAACCGTCGCTCCGCAAAGCCGCCAGATACACCCAATACTGTTCCTCACTCAATGCGCGAAGACTGTGGTAACACGGGTGATCCTCATCGGGACGGCGCGTGATGAGGGCTGCTATCTGCGCAAGCTGCCCGGCAAGTTCCATAATTTGTCGTTGGTGTGCGTCGAGCACTTCTTGTGTTGCTGTCTGTATTGAACGGAAACTGCTCGCCAGCAATTCTTGTGTGACATCAGACAGTCCCTCTATGCTGCGCAAAAAACTGGTTTCAACAGTGCTTCTATATGTGGATAACACAGGAGTCACCAGTTGACTCAAATCTACCAACGGCTCAATCTTCACAATATCCCCTAAACGGATTGTGGGTACAGCTTTGACGAGCTGTTCAACCGCCGGACGCAAAGTTTCCTGAACCCGGTAATCAAAGGCTTCTCTGCCAGCCTGTGTATCGAGTTCGGTGATAAATTCGACTTCCACTTTACGAGATCGCAAACCTAGTGCGATATCGCGTTGCGTAACTTCTTCCTGCAACAGGTCAGAGTTTTGCGTACGCCAGACCGCGGTCAACTCACCGGTGAAAGCACAAGCAAGCATCGCATCGAAAAGTGTGGTGAGCTTCCTAGATGTTTTCTCTTGAGTTTCTCTCAGAGATCTAATTTGCACTAATCCCATAGCAAATTCATCTTGTAATTCAATCGGCGGTACAGGGATACAAAGCTCATTGAGGATTTGAAGATTAATATTCTTCTGAGCCGCTTGAGGTGCGATGCTCTCAAGTCTACCCTGGATGACCTCAAACAACTGTCGGATATATTCCACTCTCACTTCTGATCCAGGAATAAAACCGACTACACTGTCAGGGAAACAAGCGTCAAATGAAAGTATCGCCGTCTTTGCTATATTTGCGGCAATGGTAATGCAAAGTGTCCCCTTGTCCCAGAGACGACTCTGAGCCAAACCTGCCTCACTATAAGTTTGAGAATACTCAGTAATCCATCCATTTGAACTTGCTATATCACCTGTTTGAATAAAAGGATACGGTCCTCCGTATAGATGAGGAGCATTTCGCGGCCTATGCCGCGAACGTCCGCGATCCAGCTTGCCAACTTTCGATAAATGTTTGATCTTCCACTTTTTGGGATTAACTACAGGGTTTCCGAACATCTCATCAAACAACGCTGACTTTAATTCTTCCATCCGCGCATCTGTCTCAAGACGTAAGCGGCGCAGATCGTCGGCCTGACGCAGGATGTCCACGATGCGGCGTTGTTCGGAGAGCGTGGGAAGAGGAATTTTTACACTTTCGATATCCCTTCGATTGATAGCATCAAAAGTGCTTCCCTGCCCACGGTTGACCAACACCGGCTCGAAAAGTCTCAAGACATACAACAAATACCAAGGTTCTAAAAGCTCAGGAGTTGCGCGAAGTGCAGCTAATCCTCTACCGATTCCACAAGTTTCTGAGGCTAAATTCGTGGCTCCAACAGGCGCTCGAACTGAAAGGAGGATATCGTTGGGTTCAGCAATACGAGTTGGAGCTGTACACCATTTGACAGGTATGGGAGTTTCATCACCAAACTCCGCCTTGCCCTGGAAAAATGGTAAACCATCACCATCTGTATTATAAGTTTCACTTGGCGGTGATTGTCCCATAATGACTTCCGCAACTTCACTGATAGTTACCGATTGCCAATTCTCCGGTAAAGTTGCTTCAATCATCTTCTATTCCTATCAACGCAAGTAAATTATCAATACCCGAGATAAGCGTCACTTCCAACTCCCGTACCGCTCGTAAAATTTCAGTCGGTGGCTGATACTTCTGAGACTCCAATACGAACGGCTTGTAACGTCCCGCCGAAAGGTTGAAATCGTTGGCTTCGATACAATCTGGATCGAGCACATCTAAATGCGCGGCTTTGATCGTGCCGTCTTGCGCAAATATCTCTTGCTTTTTCAGTACCGCGACATACTCCGGGCGCACTTTACCTTGCTCATCATGTGTGCCAATGTCTGTCCACGCATCGTCGCGGGCGTAGGCGCGCACGGGGGCAGCCCAACTCCGGCTTTCGTCCAATGCCCCTTGATGCAAGTGCGTTGTCAGCGCGCGCAATTCAACATTGAACCCATCGAGTTTGGCAAATTCACGCACAATACTGTCGGCAGCAGCTTGCCAGTCTTGTTCAGCCGGTTCTGCTGTATCGGTACTTTGTTCAACGATTTCTTTCGCCTGTGCTAACAAAGTTACCCGATCCGCCCGAAGCATTTCTTCTACTTGATCCAGGCAAAGCTTGAGCGTGTTATGACCAAACCGCTTGTGACCAGACTGCTCAACTTCCATATCCAACAGAGGACGCGCGGCGGTAAAAATACGATTCACACTGCTGATAGCGCCTTCCACAATAGACTGCGTCTGTTCTTCTTCGGGCAGCAGCCCCTTTGTCACAAACTCCGCGAGCACATACTGACGATACAAGTCTTCGATCTTTGGGATCTGCGTCTCAACCACATACGCTTCGGCGGCTTGAGGCGTACCAGGCAACTCTTCAAATAGCTCATGAATACCTCGCACCAATCCTCGTTTTTCTTCAAGCTGAGTGAAAGTCTTAGCCGTCTTGTTATCTACCACGCGCCAACGTTCGGTGTACAGTTCGGGCTGGTGGTAATCCTTACACTCCACCACTTGCTGCGGGAATTTCACCAGCGCATCCCACAAGTCATTAGGAGCAGGGCGCGGATCACGCTTGGCGTCCAGGCTATAGCCGTCAGCCTGCACTTCATAGAACCAAACATAATTGGTGCAGGGTGGCTTGCCCGCCTCTGGAGATTCACCGATCTTCTGAAAGACCAGAATAGAGGTTTTTACGCCAGCGTAGGGTTGGAAAACTCCGGCCGGCAGGGAAATGACGGCCTGCAAATTGTGTTCAAAGAGCAATTGGCGACGCAGCTCCTTGTGAGCGTTGGTCGAGCCGAACAAAACCCCTTCAGGCACAATGACTGCACCCCGTCCTTGAGCTTCCAGCAAGTCCAGGAGTAGCCAGACAAAGAGTAATTCGCTTTTGGTCGTGATCGGCTCTTTACTGTTAGGCGCTTTGCGTGGGAAGCGTGTCTCGTGCAAATCGTCCTTATCCACATTACCCGTAAATGGAGGATTGGCCAACACTAGCTGATATTTGCCGCTTTCGGCATCTGGAAAGGATTTCCCCAAACTATCCAGACGCGCAATGTGCGGATTTTCCACACCGTGCAGGATCAAGTTCATCCAACCAATACGTACCATAGTGCGGTCGTTGTCGTAACCGGTAAAATACTCACCGGCAAGATAAGGTTCCAACGCAGCATCGCCACGACGCAGGCGGTGCGGTTTGCCATCCGCTTCCAAACGTAATTCATCAGCCGGTGTCACGCGCTTGAGCAAGTGTTGGATTGCGCTAAACAAAAAACCGCCGGTACCAGATGCCGGGTCAATAAGCCGTTCCCCAGGCTGCGGATCGAGCAATTCCACCATAAAGCGAATGATATGGCGTGGTGTACGGAACTGTCCATTTTTGCCGGAAGTCTGAATTTCACTCAAAAGATATTCGAAGATGTCACCCATCAGGTCGTCGCCTTGCAGTGCCATTTGCGGGAATAGCTCGTCAATGACTGTGATAGCATTTTTCAGCGTCTCAATTTTGTCACGTGGGAACTGGAAATAGGCATCGGTCATAATATCTTGACCAACAGGGGAAGCCATCTCCCCATTGCTCAAGTTATCAAACGTCTTATCCAACTCGCGCAACCAAGGAAAAACGTACTGGTTGAGCAATTCGTGAGTAGGATTGTCCTTGATATGAGACCACCGGCAAAAAACGTGACCGGTACATTCCGCTGATTTTTCGAGATGAGGCAACTTGCAATCGGAGCGCACACCGTATATTGAAGCTTTACCCTCGCTGATGCGTTGGGCGTCCAAAGCCTCCAACTGTTTGAGGAACAACAGATACGTGATTTGTTCAATGGCGACCAGCGGGTTGGTCATTCCGCTGGACCAGAACATTGTCCACAGATTAAAGACTTTTTTGCGCAGTTGTGGTGAAAGCATACAACTCCTCTCGGCAAGAGCTAGATTATAGCACAACGAGTTTTACGATCTAAAGCGATATTTAGGTAGCACAGATACCGTCACCATGATACTTTTTGCCAAAAAAGTATCAACCTCGACGGAAGTATGATACTTAAGTATCATTCTATATCCTCATCCAGAATACGTAGGATTTCCCAGGCGACATATTGCCGAGGATACTCACGTTCTGGGATTCGCTGCACGACGTTAGCCTCTTCCAAACGTCGAATGGTTGCGTTGGCAGTACGGTGGGCAACACCCAAAAATTCCTGGGCTTGGGGCGCGGTAATGAAAGGATTGAGAAACAGGTTCTCAGCCAACTTGAGCGTATTAGCAGGAGACTTGATCTGTACCAGTCGTTCGCGCCAGGCTTCGCGTAAATCCTGCAAACGTTTCACACGCACAACAGCGTCTCGCGCCTGATCTGCCACACCATTGAGGAAGAAGATCACCCATGCCGGCCAGTCACCGCGCTCGCTGACGGCGCGCAAGTAGGCGTAGTAATCCTCGCGGTAACGCTCGAAGTAGGCGCTGAGGTAGAGCAACGGCAACGGCAACAAATCCCAACCGACGAGCAACAGGGAAAGCAGCAGGCGTCCGATCCGGCCATTGCCGTCCTCGAAGGGGTGAATAGCCTCGAACTGGTAATGGATGAAGGCTAACCGTACCAACGCAGCCTCTTCAGGATCAGCAGTGATGTAGGTTTCGAGATCGGCCATACATTGCTGCATTTGCAGCGGCGGCGGAGGGATGTATTTGGCGTGGTGCAGGTTGTTATCGGGTCCGATGAAGTTCTGGATTTTGCGGAACTCCCCAGGCCGTTGGTGTGCGCCGCGCACACCTTCCATCAAGTGTGCGTGCAAACCGCGGATGAGCCACAAACTGATAGGTTGACCGAGTCCGATCTGTTCCAGGCCAAATTCGAGGGTGCGGACGTAGTTGGCGACTTCCCGGGTATCGGCTTCAGGGGGCGGCTCTGTAACGCCTGGCGGTGGCGATTGTCCTTTTTCGTAAGCATAAAGATCGCCGAGGCTGGTGCGTGTGCCCTCGATGCGTGATGAAAGCACGGCCTCGCGGCGGATGAAGGGGGCAATAAGCAGATGCGGATTGGGCAAAGTGCGGCCTAGCCCGGCCAGTTCCCCCAAGGCATGGTCAGCTTGGGAAAGGGTGAGTCGCAGACATTTATCGCCCCAATCGAGCAGCGGCGGCAAGGGGTGCGGCACAAAGGCCCAGTACTCAACATCAGCCTGCCGCGCGCGAATCAGGCGACCGGCGGTACTCTGCTCAAAACGTTGTGGGTCCATCATGGCTCCTCGAACACATAACGTAGGATTATCTACCACAATCCATCCCAAGTATACCCCCACCCACCCCAAACACAAAAAGCGGCTTGGTCTTCCAACCAAACCGCTTCTCCGAATGGGTCGTACAGGATTCGAACCTGTGGCCCTGGGCTTAAAAGGCCCCTGCTCTGCCGGACTGAGCTAACGACCCACACGCGCCGTAGTATAGCACGGGAAAGGCAGTTGTCAAACCTAGAGTGACTGTTCAAAAGTGTTTCCAGCTTTTGAACAGTCACTAGTTGACTTTTCGGCCCGCTAAGGCTATATTCAGACCGAGTAGTATAGAGTGTAACGGCGGTCTGTTTGGGAGGTATGAAAATATGGATTTCGTCGTTTTAGCGGACGCGATTGCGGCGTGGATGCGCGACTACACGGCGCGGGCCGGCGCAGACGGCTACGTGGTGGGTCTGAGCGGCGGCGTCGATTCGGCGGTCACGGCGGCGCTGGCGACGCGCGCGGTGGGGGCCGAGCACGTTTTCGCCGTATGGCTGCCATGTCACAGTCTGCCGGAGGATGAGGCGTATGCACGCATGACGGCGCAGGCGCTTGGCCTGAAGTTGCACACCGTCGACCTTAACGCGACCTGCGAGGCGCTGATGGCGGCGCTCCCGCCTGGCAACGATATGGCGCGCGCCAACATCAAGCCGCGCCTGCGGATGACGGCCTGGTACTACCTGGCCCAATCGCACAACTACCTGGTCGCCGGGACGGGCAACCGCCCGGAGATGATGGTGGGCTACTTCACCAAGTACGGCGACGGCGGCGTGGACATCGAACCGCTCGGCGAATTGTACAAGCACGAGGTGCGGGCGTTAGCGCGCGTCCTCGGCGTGCCGGAGCCGGTCATCACCCGCGCGCCTTCAGCCGGGTTGTGGCCCGGTCAAACCGACGAAGGCGAGTTGGGCATCACCTACGCTGAACTGGATGCGATTCTGGCAGCGCTGGCCGAAGGGCGCGATCCCTACACATCGGAAGCCACCGTGGCGCGCGTGCGGCGGATGATCGCCGCGTCGGCGCACAAACGCGCGGTACCGCCAACTTTTCACGTCCAGAGAACCTAGAAGAACAATATTCTCTCAACGGATTCAACGTAATTTGACGAATATTTTTCCGCTGAATCCGTTCAATCTGTTGAGAGATTTTTGCAAGGAACGTAACGTATGACGATCACTTTGGATCATTCGGCGCAACCGCGCGAGACGCGCTCGCCCCGCGAGACGCCTTCACTGTTCGCCGCCAACGTCTACCTGTTGCTCGGCCTGCTCGTGCTGGTGTGGAGCAGTTACGCGCTCCAGGATGTTGGCGTGCGCTACGTCGTGGGCATCGCCGTCGAGGTGGCGCTGGCGGTGGGAGCGTTGCTCTTCATACGCATCGAACGGCTCCCGCTGCGTGAGACACTGCGCTGGCGCTGGCCGGGATGGCGGCTCATCGGCCTGAGCGGGGCGCTGGCCCTGGGACTGTGGATCGTCGGCGCGATGCTTAACCTGATCACAACGGTCATCTTCGGCTACACGACCCCGGCGCCGCCGACGCTGTTCCCACGCAACATCCCCGAAGCGTTCCTCCTACTGGTCTCCACCGTCATCGCTGCACCGCTGTGCGAAGAGATTATGTTCCGTGGCTACGTCCAGCGCGCCTACGAACGGCGCAACCCGTGGACCGGCATTGTCGTCAGCGGTGTCATCTTCACCCTGTATCACCTACGCTTTCAAGGCGCGATGGCGCTCGTTCCGGTAGCGCTCGTTCTGGGATTCGTAAGCTGGCGCAGCAATAGCCTCTTTCCCGCCATCCTGCTGCACGCCGCGTACAACAGCATCGCCTCCGCCATCCTCGTGGCCAGCAGCTTTTTCTCTATGCCGGTGGCAGGTGGGTTGATTCTCGCCCTGGTCTGTCTAGGTTTCTGTATGATTCCAGTGACGGCGGTTCTGCTGTGGCTCATCTGGCGGTGGAGCGCGCCTTCGCCCGAGCCGATCTGGTCCAGGCCGGTGGGGTGGCGGGGGTGGGCATGGATCGCGCCGGTCATCGTGATGGGCGGCATCTACGGCTTCGCCGCCTACACCGAAGTGCTCGTGGGCCGCTTCCCCGAAAAGCTGGCGGTGGAGGCATTGGCGCTGGAGCCGCCATCCGGCTGGGATGCTCCTACGCGATGGCGCTACGTCATCCAGGGCGGCCTGAACCAAACGGTGGGCGAGGTCGAGTGCGACCTGACGCCGCAGGCTGACAACGTGACGTTGACGTGTCACGTCAGTCAAGATGCCTTCGAGACCGAACTACCCTTTAGCCTGCCGAAGACCTTCGAGGGCATCACACTGCCGGGGTACGGCGAAGCCGGGGACGCTTTTGAGAGTGCCGAACGCATCACTTGGGCCAGAGCAGATTTGTCTGTGGAGGCGATGGACAGTACGCGGGAGTCGGATACGGCGCAGTTTACGCTGACCCATACCGCCACCGCAGATGGCGCGACGTTGCGGGTCGAAGGAAACGGTGAAACTCAGACGATAGCGTTACCGTCCGGCGCGTTTCTCGACGGCGAATGGCCCTGGCGGCTCTCGGCGCTGCCCTTCAGCCTGGCCTACGGGAGCACGCAGCCGCTCGTGCTGGTGAACCGCGAGGGATATATCAAGGTTGTGGATGCCTTTATCGTCGTGGCGAGTAGCGAACCGGCATGGACCCCTGCAGGCAACTTCGTCACGTGGAAAGTCACCGTCACGTACACGCTTGACGGCGAGGAAACGACGTTGAGCGCCTGGTATGACGTCGAGGCGCCGCACACGCTGGTGCGCTATCATAACGGCGAGGTCAGTTATTTGCTGGAGAAAGTGGAGTAGTCAATGCCTTATTATGTTGAAGAAGAGGCACGCGCGTTACGGCAAGCCTTCGAGAAAACGGTCCTGCTGTGGCCCCAAGTGATCACCCGGCGGATGTTCGGTTGTCCGGCCTACGTCGCCGATGGACGGCTTTTCGCCTTTTTAGTAACGGATGGCGTGGTCATCACGCAGTTGCGGAAAAAGGACATCGAGACCGTGTCGCAGGACAACCAAACCGAGCCGTTCAAGGCCGGGGAACGGGTCATCAAACGATGGACGAAGGTCTTCATCGCCGATCCCGCCGCCATCGGACGGATTATGAGCTTCGTGCGCAAGAGCTACGAGACGGCGATGGAGCGGAGATAGAGAACAAGATTAATTCAACACACGGCTCACAGCGTAGACCGTCACCGCAGCATCGATCCCTTTGAGATGTACCCCTGACACCGGTGTGGCCTCGACCGCATCTTTTACCAGATCGTAGGTTTCCCGGCTGATCAAGACCTCTCCCGCTTTCGCCACCCCGCAGATACGCGCGCCCAGATTGGCCGTATGCCCGATGATGGTGTAATCGGTGCGTTGTTCGCAGCCGAATTCGCCCACGATGACCTCTCCCGTAGCAATGCCGATCCCCAATGCCGCCGCCTGGATGCCACGCGCGGCCCAATCCGCCATCAACTTCTGGTGCGTGCTCTGCATCGCCAGCCCCACACGCACGGCCCGCAGCGCATGGTCGGGCTGCGGCAGCGGCGCGCCGAACAACGCCATCACTTCATCGCCGATGAACTTATCCAGCGTGCCCTCATAGGCGTACAGGACCTGCGCCATCCGCCCCAGATAATCGTTGACAAACACCACCAACGTCTCCGGATCGAGCTGTTGGGCCAACTGCGTCGAACCGCGCAGGTCGCCGTAGAGCACGGTGAGTGTGACGCGCTCGCCCTTGAGGATGTCCACGTTGGGCTGCGCCAGCAGGCGATCCAACACGTGCGGGTCCACGGAGCGCCCCAGGACACGCCGCAGCCGGCGCTGTTCCAGACTCTCGAAGATGGCAGTGTCCATCTGGCTGACGATGGCTTTGAGCAATCGCCGGTGATCGGCGGTAAAACGATGCTGTGGATCGCGGTTGACCGCGCCGAACACGCCGATGATCTCGTTGCGTAGGATCAACGGGATGGCCATAATTGTACATTGCGGTGTCTCTTGTTCCTCACAGACCAGTTGCGCACGACGGATGGCCATGTTGGCGACTTGCGTCATCGTCTCGTAATAGGCCACCTTTTGCAGCAGGTCATCGTGCGTCACCGCGCGCATTTCCAACTGCCTGCCCTTTTGATCGTACAACATCACGAAGCCCATCTCGGCATCGACCACCCGGCACAACTCTTGCAAGACCACATCCAACATCTCATCGAAAGGCAGATAGCGGTCCCGGATGTGATCGAAATGGTAGATAGTCTCCAGTTCTCTGTTGCGCTGCATGAGATCGTGGTGTGTATACGCCTGGATAATGGCCGAATCGATCTGGCTTTCGGCGATGTGCATCAGTTCGATTTCGCGCTCATCAAATATGGGGGCGTTGCGCGCCACCAGGATAAGGCCAAGCGGCTTTTCATCCATAAAGACGGGAAGCGCAGCCATGCGGAATGTAGCCGGTAACGTAGACGCCATATCGGGTGGCAGTACATCCGCTGCCTCCCACAAGGAAATTTCACCCTCGTGCATCGCTTCACGGATGCGCGTTTCGGAGAGCGCCGCGGCAGTGTCGCGCCAGGTCCGGTCGCGCTCTTGGATCACTTTCAGATCAAACGTGCCCGTTTCGCGGTCCTTCACGTATAGCAAGCACACGTCCACATGGAAGTGATCGCACATCACATGTGCTAAACCGGAGAAAATGGCCGCCGATCCGGGCGATACATCACGAATCCGGTCGATTGCCAGGACGATATTCAATGCCTTCTCGTTGAACGCCAGTTGTTTGCGGAGTTCTGCTTCTTTCATCGCTACCCTACCTTTCACGCACCATATCGGGAGAGAAATCGTCTCACACACTCTACTGCTTTATTCTACCACTACATGGGCCAAACGACAAAATTTCTGGTCAAAAAGGGTGTGACAAACATCATTGCCGCACGCCTACCCTTCGAGTATCCTGAAGATAGAAAAACAAAGACATAAACTATGTCGTGATCAAAACTGGCTAACAACGATCTGACTAGCGACTATCAAACGAATCTCGAAGGGGGTGTAACATGATGACAATGCTGATTTTGGCCCATTTGCTCGGTGACTATCTTTTCCAATTCGATTTTCTGGCGCGCTGGAAGTCACGCTCACTCTGGGGCGTGGTGGCGCATGGCGGGATTGTCACACTGACGACGTTGGCCTGCGCCAGCCTCGTCTACCCGGCGTGGTGGCGTTACGCGGCGCTGATCGGCGTCACGCACACAGCCATCGACGTCGTGAGGGCGCGCCTGATCCGCGCAAAAGACGCCACCTGGGATATGGTCTACTTCTTGCTCGATCAGGCCATTCATCTCGGCATCATCGTCCTCACCGTGACGCTGCAACCAGCGGCTGTGGCGGGCGGTCGCGCGGTGGCGCCCAAAATGCTGGCCTTCGCCATCGGCTATCTGCTGCTGCTCCAACCGGCGTGGGTGCTGCTGCGCTTTGTCGTGCGCGGTGTGTGGGGGCCACAGGCTGCACCGCATCTGGGCGTCGGCGAGAAGTACGAGCCGATGATCGAGCGCGTGCTCATCGCCAGCTTCGTCCTCACCGGACAGGTAGCCCTCATCCCTCTGGTACTGCTGCCGCGCCGCCTGACGACCGTCCGCGTGCAAGATAACGGCGTGGGCGTCCTGATGCAGTTGACCGGTCACTGGGCCGAGACGTTGTTGAGTGTGGTTTTCGCCGCAGGGGTAGGCTTGATCCTGCGCATCATTATGCAAGGCGGGTAGAAAGGAGGTTGCACATGAACGGGACAGGATTACAATGGAGATACCATCCAACAGGAATGACACGTCTGCCGAATTACCAACCGTCAATGAGGACATTGATGACCGACAATCGCAAGGCGCAAGATCCGCTGGCAGAACGAGTTATCTTCTTACGGTCCTTGCCGTTATTCTCCGGGCTGACCGGCGAGGAACTGCGCTTCCTGGCGGGAGAAGCACAGTCGCGCGACTACGAAGCCGGAGCCATCATCTTCCACGAAGGCGAACCCGGATACACCTGTCACATCATCGGCAAAGGGAAAGTGCGGGTCTACGTCATCGGCGAGGAAGGGCGCGAGCTGTCGGTCAGCATCTTCGGGCCGGGCGAGATCGTCGGCGAGATGGCGCTCTTCGAGGATCTGCCGCGCTCGGCCAGCGTGGAGGCCATCGAGCCGACCACAACCCTGGAACTGCACCAGAATGTGCTGCTCCACGGTCTGGAACACTCCCCCACCCTGGCGCGCAGCCTGTTACGCGCTCTGAGCGCCCGCCTGCGCAATATGACCGAGGAGGCCGAAGGGCTGGCCTCACTGACGGTGTCCGACCGGCTCATCACGCGGCTGCAACGATTGGCCGAGTGGTCGGGGCGGACCGTGCCGGATGGCGTGCGCATCACCTTGCCGATGACGCAGCAAGAGCTGGCCGCGCTCGTGGGGACGAGCCGCGAAAGCGTCAATCGCGCACTGGCAACGCTGCGCAAGCAAGGCAAAGTGCGCCTCGATAACGGGTGGATTGTATTATTAGATACATAACACACCAGAAAGGACAATTGCCATGAGCGACGACAACCAAGAGACGATCCGTGCGCAACGGCGACGGCGCCCCGGCCCAGGAGACACCGGCGAACGCGAACGCGCCGCAGCGCCGCAGCGCCAAAGACCGCCGAGTACACCCCCACCCTCCGGCGCCGGCGCCGCGCGCCCCTCCGGCGTGAGTAGCGGGCCGCGCCCGGTCGGCAGCGGGCCGCGGCCAGTCGGCGGCGGAGGCTATCCGCGGCCGTCCGGCGGCGTTTCGTTGCCGTCCCTTTCCGGCTTGCGCCTACCCGGCGGTAAAAAACCTTCATTGGCGCTGATCGTCATCCTCGGGGCGATTGTGCTGTGCGTGGCATGCGCCGTCGTCTACTTCGCTTCGCAGCTTATGGAGGGCATCTCCTTGCCGGAGCCAAGCGGCTACACCCATGATTATCCTACCGCCGCTCCTGAGCGACCGACGGCTATCCCGGCAAGACCGACCTCCACCCAGACTCCCCGAACACCTGTTCTGCCGGTGACGTCAGGCGATGGAAACACCTGGCTGGTGATGCTGTATCAAGACGCCGACGACAAGGTGCTCGAAGAGGATATTTTCATCGACTTCAATGAAGCCGAGCGCGTGGGGTCTACTGAAAACGTCCACATCGTTGCGCAACTCGACCGCTATCGTGGTGGCTTCTCCGGTGATGGCGACTGGTTCACGACCAAGCGCTTCTACGTCACCCAGGATGATGACTTGCAGCGCATCGGCTCGCAAGAACTGGCCGACCTCGGCGAGGTCAATATGGCCGATGGCGCAACGTTGGTGGATTTCGTCATCTGGGCCGTGGCAAATTACCCGGCGGACAAGTACGTGCTGATTATGTCCGATCACGGCGTCGGCTGGCCCGGTGGGTGGAGCGATCCCGATCCGCGGGTGCGCGGCGACACGTCCTTCCCCTTGGGTTCGGCCCTCGGCAACCAGCTTTACCTGCACGAGTTGGATGAGGCGCTGGCCGAGATCCGCCGGCAAACCGGCATCGACAAGTTCGAGCTGATCGGCATGGATGCCTGCCTGATGGGCCACCTGGAAGTCTTCAGTATGCTGGGGACACACGCGCGCTACGCCGTGGCCTCACAGGAGACCGAGCCGGCCCTGGGGTGGGCCTACACGTCCTTCCTCGAAACGCTGAACGCCTATCCCGCCATGAGTGGGGCCGACCTGGGCCAGATGATCGTGCAAAGCTACATTCAGGAAGACCAGCGCATCGTCGATGATCAGGCCCGCGCTGCTTTGCTGCGGCAGAACGCGCCCATGGGCGGCCTCTTTGGCGCCGTACCCTCGGCCCGGCAAGTCACGCAACAATTCGAGCAAAGCATCACCCTGACGACCGTAGACCTATCGGCGCTCCCGGCGCTGATCGATCAACTCAACAATCTGGCGTATGCGCTGCAAGGCGCCAACCAACGCTCCATCGCGCAGGCGCGCAGCTACGCCCAATCGTTCACCAACATCTTCGGGCAGAATGTCCCGCCTTCGTATATCGACCTGGGCCACTTCGTGCAATTGCTCAAGCGCGAGGCTGGCAACCAGGCCATCAACCAGGCCGCCGATCAGGTACTCGCCGCGCTGGAGCGCGCCGTTATCGTCGAAAGGCACGGCGCGAAAAAGCCGGGTGCTACCGGCATTTCGCTCTACTTCCCCAACTCGCAGCTCTACGCCTCGCCCGTCACCGGCTACCAATCGTACAACGTCGTGTCGGGACAGTTCGTGCAAGCGTCTTTGTGGGATGACTTCCTGGCCTTTCACTACACCGGGCGGGCCTTCGAACCGGCAGCCGCCGCCATCGTCGTTCCTGACCGTGGTGCCACACTCAATCCGCCGGGCGCAGGCCGCATCGAGGTTTCTCCCATCGCCCTGTCGGGCAACATCGCCGCGCCGGGTCGCCCGATCCTCCTCAGCATCGACATCCAGGGGGCGAGCGTCGGCTACATCTATCTCTTCGTCGGCTTCTACGACCGGGCGTCCAATGCCATTTTCGTAGCCGACTCCGACTATCTGGAGAGCAGCGAAACCCGCGAACTCAACGGCGTCTACTATCCGGTGTGGAGCGCGAACAACCGCTTCACCATGGAATTCGAGTGGGAGCCGGTGCTTTTTGCCATCAGCGACGGCGACAACACGGTGGTGGCGAATTTCCAGCCGCAAAGCTATGGCGCGACCTATGAGCAAGCCGTCTACACCGTCGATGGCACGTACACCTACGCCGACAGCGGGGAATCACGCTATGCCCGCCTCTACTTCGCCAATGGCGTGCTGCAACAGGTGTTCGGCTTCACCGGCGAGGACGGCAATGGTGCGCCGCGCGAGATTTTGCCGCGCACCGGGGATACTTTCACCGTGCTGGACAAATGGCTCGACCTGAACGCGCAAGGCCAAGTCGCGCAGACCTCACGGCAGGCCGGCGGCACGCTGACCTTCGGCACGCAGATGTTCACGTGGACAGAGTTGGATGCGCCGGTGGGCGACTATCTCGTCGGCTTCATCGTCGAAGACCTTGACGACAACGCCTACCAGGTGTACGAGCAAGTGAGCGTTCAATAAACGAAAAGGGTGTGGCAGAGTTTTACTCCGCCACACCCTCTCCAGATTGATGTGTTTTTCTCACCAGCGCCGCAATAGTTCCACGAGCAGGCGCACTCCATAGCCCGTCGCGCCTTTGGGCGTGTAGGGCAAATCCTTCTCGATCTGATCCAGACCGGCGATGTCGATGTGCACCCACGGCGTGTCATCAGGCACGAACTTGCTGAGGAAAAAACCGGCGGTGATACAGCCGGCCGGGCGACCACCGATGTTTGCCACATCCGCCGTTGTACTCTTGAGCTGTTCGCCGTATTCCTCGAACAGCGGCATGGGCCAGACGCGCTCGTAAGTGGCATCACCCGCCGCGCGCAGGCGCGCAATCAGCGCCTCGTCGCCCATCACCGCCGCCGCGTGCTCGCCCAGGGCGAGCACCCGCGCGCCGGTCAGCGTCGCAATATCGAACACTGCCGCCGGCCCGAACGTCCCGGCGTAGGTGAGCGCGTCCGCCAAAATCAGGCGGCCTTCCGCATCGGTGTTAAGGATTTCGACGGTCAGTCCCTTGAGCGAGCGCACCACGTCGCCCGGCTTGGTGGCCTGTGCGTCGGGCATGTTCTCCGTCAGCGGTGCTAACCCGACGACGCGCAACGGCACGTCCAACAGCGCCGCCGCCCGCAGCGCGCCGATGACCGCCGCCGCGCCGCCCATGTCGCCTTTCATCCGGTGCATATCAGCACTTGGCTTGAGTGAGATGCCGCCCGTGTCGAAGGTGATCCCTTTGCCCACCAACGCCACAACCGGCAGATCGTCGCGCCCGGCGTTGTGTTCCAGGATGACCATGCGCGCCGGTTCATTTCCACCCCGGTTGACGGCGAGCAGCGTGTTCATCCCCAAGGCTTCCAATGTGGCCTTGTCCAGGATTTCGCAGCGCAGCCCGGTTTCCGCAGCCATGCGTTCCGCCGCCTCCGCAATGTGCGTTGGGGTCGCGACGTTCGCCGGGCGGTTCTCCAAGTCGCGGGCCAACAGCGTGGACTCAGCCACAATCTGCCCGGCGCGCGCACCGGCTTCGAGCGCGGGGACACGCGCGGCGTCGAATTCCACCAGCGTGAGCGTCTGGAGATCGGGGCGCGCCTCCTCCAACTGCGTCTTCAGCTCGTGGAAGCGGTACAATCCCAACACCGTTCCTTCGACCGTGGCCTCTGCCGCCAGTTCTGGCTCGATACCGCCGATCCCGGCGCCGTGAATGATGGTATGCAGGTGCATCACGCCCAAGTCGCGCGCCTTTTTCGCCGCCGTCCCGGCGGCCTGCCGGATCACGTCCGGCGTGAATTTCTCGCGCTTGCCCAGTCCCACCAGGATCACCCGCTGTGCAGGGATCGCCCCGTTGGGATAGAGCACCGCGATTTCGTTGCGCTTGCCACGGAAATCGCCGCCGGCAATGAGCGCCTGAATCTGCCCGCCGAGCGCCTGATCCACCGCGCCCGTCGCGCCGCCAGGGACGGTCACACCTTCAAGGAGATTGACCACAATCGCCTGCGCTGTCACCGTTTGCAGCGCACCCGTCACCACGTTGATCTGCATAAGTTTGCCTCCTACGCCTGCGCCGTGACCGCCAGTCGCGCGCCAGGGTCTCTGAACCGCTCCGGAAACGCTGTAACAAGCCGGTCGATATGCTCCGACAGTTGCGAGCGCAAAAACGACAATACCTCTGGATCGGTGGGGAAATTCGAAATCAAGAACTCAAACACCACAGTGATCTCCGAGTGTTCCAGTTCATTGACCAACTCATAAGCATCCGCAAGCGTGTGGACTTGCCCCAACAACGTCTCGATCGCCATACTTGCTGCGTGGCGCGCGTTTTCCAACATCATCGGGTCTGCGCGAGCCGCAAGCTGCTCGACGCTCAGATCACCCTGCAAGCGAGCCAGCCAACGGACATGCGTAATCTCGTCTGTCACATAACGCTGCCAGAATTCGGCGATGTCACTGTGATGAGCAAATTTGGCCGTCAAGCCACGATACAACTCTGCCGCCGACGTTTCCGCTGCAATCGCCAGCGCGAAAAGATCGGCCACCGTGGTTCCCTGCACCATAAGTTCCTCCTTATCCTGCGCGCAGTGCGCAAGCGGGCGACACCTCACATACACCGTATTATACTCGCAGACACAGGGGAATGCAATCGGCACTTGAGCGCAACGTTCCCGAAAGCCGGTTTTTGCTTCCGGGAATATGGCGGGGGCGTGTTAAATCGAGTCAAGATCACGACTTTTGTCATTCGCTTTCCACCGAGAACATGATATGATACCGATATAACGAAACACCGACAATCCGAGGTTAACTCGTTCAAACCGTGGAGAGCGCATGAATCCTGAAGAGCAGTCGCAAATCTATGAGACGCTGTACCCGCGGCGGCATGAGATCGCCAATGCGTGGGGCGCGTTGATGATCACATTCAATCCTACCCTCGCCGAGGCTGCCGATCTGCATCCCAAACTGCTACACGCGATCGAACATCTTTTGAAATTGCTGATTGCCGAACCCTTCGATGCCAGACCCGCGCAGGCTATCGGTGCGATGCTGGACTTGCTGGATAACGTGCAGCCGGAGGCGCTGCTCCAGATCGACGAACTCTTGGCGCGAGAATTCGTTGTTGGGCTGGCTGCGGAACAGATCGTATTGCTGTATCCGCGTGTTACCGGTTTGATCGGCGCCCTGGGCATGGGATGCGCCATCGGCAAAGCCGAGCGGGCGAAAACCTTCGATATGAACGCAATGTCAGTCATGGGGCACGATCTCAAAACGCCCATCAATGCCATCACCGGCTTCTCCAAGGTGATCCTCAAAGGCATCGATGGCCCCATCACCGAGTTTCAACAGCAAGACCTGACCTCGATCCACGACGCCGGGCAAAAACTGCTCACGATGATCGACGAAATCTTCCGCACGGCCAAAACCGACGCCGGAAAAACGAATCTCTACGGCGATGAGTTTGACGTGGCGGCGCTGATAGGCGATGTATTGCACGTGGGCCAACCCATTCTCGCGCGCTATGGTCAGGCTATGAACGTCCACTGCCAGGGCGAATTAGGCAGTATGAACCTCGATGCTTCACGCGTGCGCTGGGTGCTGCTCGGCCTCCTGTACTATGCCGCCCGCCGCACGACCAACAGTACGGTGTCGCTCACCGTCACCCGCGAGACCGTTCAGGACACAGACTGGTTCTTCTTCACCATCAGCGTAGCGAAACCGGTACAGACGCCAGATGAGGTCGATTTCTGGGCAGATGACAAAGTACAGGTAGACGCCGACATTGCATTGATCACCAGCAGGCGCTTCTGTGATGAGTTGGGCGGTAATCTGACAACGGAAGAAAACAAAGACGATCTTGTCAGGTGCGTGGTGCGCCTGCCTGCGCCGCCCGCGCCATAGTAAATGTTCATCCACCGAACCTCCCCTTTTGATTCAGGGGAGGTTTTGCTTTTGCTTGCCACGTGCAACCTTTATCCATGATCAACGTAGAATAGATAAACACGCATAAAGGAGAAAGAAAAATGCAAACCAATGTCAAAGTTCTGGCCTGGCTTCATATCGTTCTGGGGATTCTCGGATTGCTGATTGGGTGTTTTGTCATCGCCATTATGTTGAGCGCCGGTCTGTTTTCTGGCGATCGGACGGCGATGGGTATCCTCACCATCATCGGCACCTTCGGTGTTGCGCTGACGGTTCTGCTTTCCGCGCCTGGCATCGTCGCTGGCGTCGGGCTGCTGCAATTTCGCTCGTGGGCGCGGGTGTTGGCGCTGGTACTGGCTTTCTTCAACTTGCTCGCCGTTCCCCACGGCACGGTGTTCGGCGTCTACACGCTCATCTCGCTGCTCAACACAGAGACGGCGGCGCTGTTCGACAAGTAGCTGTATCCAGACCTGACAGGTTTCGGAAAACCTGTCAGGTCTGATGTGGTAACAGATGCAGCGCTGCCGTCCGCTCTAGCAGCCCCTCACCCACAGCGCCGTCTACGGAGAGTACACCGCTATCGGCAAAATAGGCAAAGTCGAAATGCACCGGATCCCCGGCAGTTTTCCCCGGCAGCGGCATCAACCGCGCCGTCAGGGGTTTGTGCAAGCGCGCGGACAGCGCCGCTACGTCGAAGAGCAGCCGGGCAAGCACGCCCTCGCTCACGTCACCGGGCAGCGGCACGGTGTCCAACCCCGTCCCGCACACGGCGGACCACTGTAGCAGTTCCCCGACGTTCAAGCGCCCTTCGGCGGCGCGCTGCGCGAGCACGATATCCTCCAGCACCGGCAGCATCAAGCCGCAGAATCCCACCCGTGGAAAGCACGGCTGCCCGATGGCATCGGTGAGCGTCGCCGCCGCCGCCAACGATCCGGCAGCGCCAAGCGGCTGCCCGGTCAGCGCCTCCAAGGCCGCACCGATGCTGCACGCAAGCGTGGGAAACGGCGCAAGCGAGAAATCGATCCCGTGGAAGCGCATAGCAGATTGCGCGGAAAGCCGGTCCACAACGGCGACCAATCGTGCGGCCTCAGCTTCGATGCGGTCACGCAAGCGACGGTGTGCGTCCGCCAGATCGGAAGCCGCATCGCTCGCTCCAACTGCGAGGTCCGCTGCCTCTGTCGCTATGGCGAAGGCCGGCGCGCCGCCATCGTGGTACGCCGCCGGGAAAAAGGGCGTGCCGGGCAACACGTGCGCCAGCGCCGCGAAACGCAGATTACCAAAACCGGCATCGATGTGCGAAGCTTCACGAATCACCCGTGCCGCGCCGCGCACGGCCGCGCCGTCGATGACGCCACTCACCGGGTCTACGATGTGCGCTGTGGCGAAGACCGCTTGCGTGGCGGCGAACATCTCCGGCAGGTACGGCAGCATCGTCGTAGGCGCAGGGCCGAGCGAAACGTACTCAAACCCGTGCTCACGGGCCACCGTCTCCACTATCGTCGCATAATGAATAGGGTCGGGTTGAAGCGCCGGAACGCCGTCCAATGCCAGCCGCATCGTCTGCACCTCAAAACCGGCATCCATGTAAGCCTGGCGGGCGGTCTGAGCGAATGCGCCTAGCTCCGCCAAACGCGCGCGCGCTTCTACCCCTGCGGTATCAGTAAAGATGGTGATCGAACGGATTTTCATGCCCCACCTCGTTTTTCACGCCATTATAACATTATTGCAAAACACCCTGTAATCTGGTATCATAGGGATACATCAGGCCGCGCCAACCTATCGAATTGGCCTCACACCTCGGCTGGATTTATCAACGGATTGAACGGATTTTAGCAGATTTTCCGGTTTTCAGCTTGTGATCATCTTCAAAATACAAGAGCGAACCTACGGGCAGCCTCAATGGCAAAAATGTCTTACGGACTGCCCGACGAATAAGTGTCAGACTATTCTCAAGGAGGTGAGCAATGCCAGTCATTACGATTTCACGACAATACGGCAGCGGCGGGGATGCCATCGGAAAGCGCGTGTGCGAGGCGCTCGGCTATAGCTATTTCGACAAGGACCTCATGGCCCGCGTCGCTTCCGAGGCAGGCATTTCCGAGAACGACATCGTCGATATGCCGGAACACGCGTACAAGTTGCGCGGGTTTTTCGACAAGCTGTTTGGGCGGCGACGCCCGGCAACCGAAGCATGGACGGACGACACAGCCCGGCGGACCTTGCCGGTCGAGGCACTCGACGAAGCACGCAGCGTCAATTTGATCAAGAACACGATCCTTGAGGCGCACAAACACGACAATGTCATCATCGTTGGACGTGGCGGGCAGGCGATCCTGCGCGAGCAACCGGGCGTGCTTCACGTGCGGATTATCGCGCCGCTCGGCGCGCGCGTGTTGCGCGTCCAATCGGCGGAGAACGTCGGCCTGGATGAGGCCACGGCGCAGGTCAAACGCCGCGACGAGGCCGCCGCCGCCTATCTGGAGCGCTTCTACGACATCGATTGGGACAATCCCTTGCTCTACCACCTCATCATCAACACGGGCAAATGGGAAGTCGAGGACGCTGTGCAGATCATCCTCAACGCGCTCGCTCACCTGCGTATGGTCGTTAACAAATAGCGCCGATGCCCAATCGCCAACACACGCGCGCCCACGCCCTCCGCGATATCCAACTGTTTGCGCCACAGTCTCCATATGTGGCGCTCTCTGAGAGCGCGTTGGCCTGTATCGCCGGCGTCGTCACGCCGCGTACGTATCCCGCCGAGACGCTGATCGTGGTCGAAGGGGAACTGTGCGAAGCGGCGTATTTTATCGTTGAGGGGCACGTCGAAGTTTACCGTATGTCGCTCCAGGGCCGCCAGCAAGTGTTGGCGCGCTTGGGGCCGGGCCAGGCGTTCAATACCGTGCCGCTCTTCCAGGCCGAAGGGCGCAACCATGCCAGCGTCGTCGCGCGTACCGACGTCACCCTCTATGCGCTGCTCAAGGAGGATTTTCCCCGCGCACTGCGCGACTGCCCGGATCTGGCGCTCGTCATCCTGCAAGACTTCGCCGGCCGGCTGGCGCATCTCACCGACCTGGTGGAAGATCTGGCGTTGCGCTCGGTGCGCGGGCGGCTGGCGCGCTTCCTCTTGCAGCAGGCGGACGGGACAGCCATCGCGCACAAATGGACGCAGGATGACATGGCCGCACATCTGGGCACGGTGCGTGATATGATCGGGCGCTCGCTGCGCGCGCTGACCGACGAGCGGATGATCCGCATCGACCGTGGGCGCATCGTGCTGCTCGACCGTGCGGCGTTGGAGGCTGAGGCGCAGAATTGACCAGCCACCCTTGCGAAGGTTCGGAAACCTTCGCAAGGGTAAATAATGCGACTTTTGTCGTAGCGCGACTACCGCCTTTCTGCTATGCTTGGCATAGAAATCAGAAAGGCGGTTTGTTATGGCGGAACAATGGACGTTACCGGAGATCGATTTGGCGGCGTGTACGCGCTGCGGGCAGTGCATCACCCAATGCCCCACGCAAGCTGTCGAGATGCGGGCTGTGGGACCTGTGATCGTCCGCCCGGCGGATTGCACCTACTGCACCATCTGTGAAAGTGTATGCCCGGTTGGAGCCATCACGTGCGCGTTCGAGATTGCGTGGGACTTCCATACAGCAGAGTGAGGTGGGGGTTTGGGGGCGGGCGCACCGCCCCCAATTCCCCACCCTCCCCAGTTTTTGACAAGACACCCGATAAAAATAAGGAGCGTTACGATGAGTGAATATATCAACAATCAGACACAGCGCCAGGAAACGCTGAAGAACATCATCCGGCAGTTACACGCGGGGGCGAGCGTGGAGGACGTCAAGGAACAGTTCGCCGAGCTGCTGGCCGGCGTCGGCGGCGACGAAATCGCGCGCATCGAGCAGGCGCTCGTCGCCGAGGGACTGGAGCCTGAGGAGATCAAGCCGCTGTGCGACGTGCACGTGGCCGTCTTCCGCGAATCGCTGGACGACCAGACCGATCCGCAGACGATTCCGGGCCATCCCGTGTTCACCTTCCGCGCGGAAAACTTGGCCGTGGGGCGCGTCTTGGACAACGTCCGCGCGGCGCTGGACACCTACAAGGCTGCGCCGAGTGAGGCGACGTTGCAGTCCGCGAGGGAGAGCGTTCGCAAACTGCGCGAGTACGAGAAACACTACCTGCGCAAGGAGAACATCCTCTTCGCCTATCTAGAACGCTACGACTTCTCCGGCCCTTCGAAGGTGATGTGGGCCGTCCACGACGACATCCGCGCCGGCTGGAAGAAACTGACGGCGCTGCTCGACACCGGGCCGGGCGCGGATTTTACCGCGTTCACCGCGCAACTCGATGAGACGTTTGCACTGGTGAATCAGACGCTCCGCGATATGATCTACAAGGAGCAGAAGATCTTGTTCCCCGCCGCCATGGCGCGCTTGAGCGAGGCGGATTGGGGCGAGATTCGCGCGCAGGAAGGCGAAATCGGTTACTGCTACATCGCGGCGGGACGCCAGTGGCAGGCGCGCGTCGATCCGCGCGAGGCGGAGGTGCAGGCCGAGGCCGGGATTGCGCCGGACGGCCTGATCCCGCTGAACGTCGGGGCGCTATCGGCGGAGCAAATTAGCATGATGCTGAGCACGCTGCCGGTGGACATCACCTTCGTGGATGAGAACGACGAGGTGCGCTTCTTCTCACAGACCCGCGAGCGCATCTTCCCACGTTCGCCCGCCATTATCGGGCGCAAGGTGCAGAACTGCCACCCGCCGCAGAGCTTCGACCGGGTGCAACGCATCCTCGACGATTTCCGCGCGGGCGTGCGCGACGTAGCCGAATTCTGGATTTCGATGCACGGAATGTTCATCCACATCCGTTACTTCGCGCTGCGCGATGCGACCGACGCGTATCGCGGCACACTTGAAGTGACGCAGAACATCGCGCCACTGCGCGCGCTGGAAGGCGAACGGCGGCTCTTGAGCGAGGGGGCGTAAATGGACACACCTGTCGAAATTCACCTGTACGGTAAACTGCGCAAATATGCGCCGGACTCGCGGGCCGATCGCGAGAACGTGTTGCAGGTCGCGCTCGACAGTGGGGCTACCATACGAACAGCGTTGGAGCACGCGAGCATCGCCGAAGACGAGGTCTGCCACATCTTCCTGAACGGCGCGCTCTTTTCAACGCACAATAGCATGGCGCCGTGGCTCGGCTACCGGCAGGCGCAGCCGAACGTGCATCAGCGGGAAGCGGACGTGCTGCTAAAACCGGGGGACCGGTTGGGGATTTTCGGCCACGACATGGCCGCGCTCGTTGTGTAAGCAGGAGCCAGACTACAAAAGTCTCACGAGACGCCTGGTAGAGTCAATACCGATGCTGAACCACAGGTTTGTAAGACGCAGTACGTGCTGAGACTTTTGTAGTCTTCGCCTTCACAAAAAAAAACCGGCGTCAGTTACGACGCCGGTTTTTCTTTCAAGAAACCTGCCACCTGCGTGGCAAACTCGCGCGCGTGAACCGGTTTGGAGATATAGCCATCGCAGCCATACGCTTTGGCAATCGCCGCCGCCGTATCCTGAGGCCACGCCGTCACCACCACCAACGGAATTTTGGACAGCGTGTCGGAGGCTTTGAGCAGCCCGGCGACCGTCTGCCCGTCGAGGTCGGGCAGACCCATATCCAGCAGAATGAGATCGGGATGTGACAACATCGCCGCCCTTAAACCGCTTTCGCCGTCCGATTCGATCAGGATACGGTAGTCGGAACGTTCGAGCAGCCGCTGCATCAGCCGCGACTGGTACGGATCGTCTTCCATGATCAGAATCGTCTTCATTTTTTCCATCTCGTCCACCGGCATCATTTCTGGAACAAGAGTATATACTCATGTTTGAAGATGTAAAATCCACCAACGAGCGCGCGATAACGCCACAGCGCCTTCTGCTCGCGCTTGGCCCGTGTCTCATCGAAGTTCTTGACGATGATGCTCTTGAGTGTGAAACCCTGCGCCTGTACAGCCTGCATCAGGTAGAAGCCGAGTGGAATCCACTCGCCTTTCACATACTTGTCGCCGATGACGATCGCCAGGTAACGCCCGCGTTCCAGGAAGGGCGTCACGCGCGTCACAATCTCCACGAACTGCGTCACGAAGGCATCCACCGAAGCCGCGTTGGAGAGGTCGCGGTCGTCCTCACTGAAGCGGATGATATCGTGGTAGGGTGGATGCATCAACACCAACTGCACTTGCGCCAGGCCGCGTTCCGCCAAAACCGCCGCGTAATCCACCACACGGCTATCGCCCTCCAGCACATCCGCGATAACGCCGTGAGGATTCGGCGCGGTCGCCACCAGCCCGCGAGTGCGCGCCGCGATGTCCGCGTTCAGCTCGATGCCGATGCCGTTGCGGCCCAGGCGCAGGCACTCCAACAGCGTCGTACCGCTGCCGACGAAGGTATCCAGCACCCAATCGCCTTGTTTGGTGTAACGCAGCATCATCTGATGTGGGATCTGCGGGATGAAGTTGCCCCAATACCAGGCTTGATGCGCGCCGGCGTTGTCGCGCCGTTCCATCACCCACAGGCTGTCGGTGATGATCTCGTCGTACTCCTTCCAGCGGTTGAGGTTGATGTCGTTGATCTTACCGATGCGGACTTCGGCAGCGGCTTTGCGTAAGCGCGCGATGTAGTAGTGCGTACGTTGCAGCGTGTGCGTGGCGAGGATTTGGTCGAGGTCGGCCAGCAACACGTCGCGCGGAAAGGTCACACCCGTATCTTCGGAAGGGGCTGTATCCCATATCCCGCCTGGTTCCCACACCGCCACTTGTGCGCGTAGATCGGTGATGCGCACACGCACGGCTTCCAGATTATCGTCGGCCAGGCAAGTGTTCAGCCGCGCGAGGAAGTCATCGCGGTTCAGGATGATATGATCCAAAGGATCCTCATCCCTATCCAACAGTTTCGAACTGCAATACGCGCAATTTCTCCGGCGCGATCCGCAAACTGAGCGTTAGCATCTCTACACCTACTACACGCCCGTTAGCATCAAAATCCAGAATCACGCCAGGCTGAACTTCCTCAGACTCAACAATCAACGATTCATCCAGACGGAAATAAAGCGCGTCATTCTCTTTATCGATTTTTAATCTCATTTTATCCTGCCAATTTTCTGCCCAAATGACGGTCAAAGAACACCGTCACGACACAGTTAGGGTATACGTCGGCATTGACTACAACACGTAAAACCCGCCCACTATGTTCTCGAATGGCTTTAGTATAATGCATATTGCCATCATCGCCACGGCGCTTTCTGTCAGGCGTGTTGAGTGTGCGCCATACCCACTCTTCAGCAATATTTCGTTCCTGCAACATCATCCTGGTATGTGACGAAAACTCAAATTCAGGCATATCATACCTCAACACCGAATCGCCCAGACAACGTCGGACAGCGTCTCCTGCTCCGGCGTGAAGGCGAACCGGTGCAGGCGCGCGGGATCGAAGGTCGCCACATAGTCGCGGATAATGCCGCTCAACCAAGTCAACTCCGCTTTGAGCTTCCAGTGCGCACCGCCGTTCGCGTACAGCACGATAAACAGCCGGTTGGCGTAATGCTGGCGCTGCTCCTGGCTCTGCGCGCGGTACAGCCACTCGATCAGCGCCGCCGGATGATTCACCGCGTAGGTGAGATCGTGGCCGAACCCGCGCGGAAACACCGAAGTCTTGTGGTCGAAGCGCACACCCTTGAGCGTGAAATCCACCAGGCGGTCCCGCCGATTCTCCGCCGGGGTCACGCCGTCCAACGCGGCGAACATCTCCTCCACCCCCCGCGCCGACCAGAAGTTGTACCAGCGATTCAGCGCGTAATCGAAGAACGCCTCGCGCTGCGGCGCAGCACCAAAGCGGCGCTCCAACTCCGCCCGTAACGCATCGAAAGACGGTTCATCGTAGACGAAGCGCGTCTGCGCGTCGAAGAGATTGTTCTGCACCCGGCCCCAGCGATAGGGGAAGGCCCAGCGTTTTTTCAGTTCGCGCTCGCGGGTTTGGAGGGGTTGGGTGACAATAGTCATACGGAGGCTAGCAGGTTTCTAACATACGGATGACCTGATCGCATAACGCTGCATTGAGCCACACATCAGGACGTGCTTGCAAACTTGAGATCAGCGCAATAGCCTCTGTTTTAGCAAGCAAAGCCTGCTGAGTAGCGCTTACAACCACGCCCAATGTACCCTTAACACACGTGGAACAGCCAGCAGCGCTGAAGTTGGCCTCAGCCGCTTGACGCGCAGCTAAGTCATCAATGAGCAACCACGTTGCCTGATTCTCAATGGCCAAACGAATGCACTCGTCTTCACCGCGATGTAGAAGAAAAGGGTGTGGTAAAGTAACAATTTGTGGCGTTCTTACACGCAATGAGCCATCCTTGAAGGCAAAGTCCAGGGTTCGCGCATCTGGAGCGTTACAGGCATAACCAGCCATCACAGCTTCAGTGCATACCGCTGGGGTCGTCAAAACTTCACCATATAACCGTTTCAACAATGCCAATGCCTGCACTTTTGCCAAAGCCAGCAGTGGACCGGTATCCACCACGGTAATCATAGCTGCATGGCCTGATCCAGTGTTAACGGGGAAGTTAACCATTCTGGATCAACCGGTGGTGTCAAACCATGCGCATAGGCCAGGGGGATAATCTCACGCACTGAGACGCCTGCTTGTTCCGCTGCATACGCAAGCGTTCCCTGTCCGCGCTGATACCTCTCCAAAGCTTGATAAATACGCCATTGGCGCAATCCTAGCTCCAGCACCAACGAACGCATTGCCGGCTCCGTAGGCAAGCGATTAGAGACTTCTTGTGAGGTGGAAATGACTACATATTCAACAGATGTAGACACCATAATACTCCTTCGTTACCCCAGGTTGGGCGCTTAGCTTCGCAATTTTCGATCTACTGGGTCCACTTACATCGCATCACCCATGTTTATAGCTTGAATAGGCGTGAAGTCAAACCCAATAGACAAATTCCGCAAACTGGGGTACACTTCCCCTCATATCCAACACAAGCAGGAGGTAACATAGTGACAGTCCGACACGTGGCTCCTTACGGAGCTTGGAAATCTCCCATCACATCTGACCTGATCGTCTCGCAATCTATCGGCTTAGGCGGCGGCACATTCGACGGCGGCGACGTGTACTGGACGGAAGGCCGTCCCGCCGAAGCCGGGCGCAACGTCATCGTGCGGCGCGCACCGGACGGAACAACCCATGACATCAATCCCGCGCCGTTCAACGCGCGCACCCGCGTCCACGAGTACGGCGGCGGCGCGATGTTGGTGGATCACGGCAGCGTGATCTTCAGCAACTTTGCCGACCAGCGGCTGTATCGCGTCGCTCTTGGAGCCGCACCGGAGGCGATCACGTCGGAAGCACCGCTACGCTACGCCGATTGTGTCGTCGATGCGGCGCGCAATCGCCTGATCTGCGTGCGGGAGGATCATGGTGAGGCAGCCGCCGCCCACGGTGAAGCGGTCAACACCATCGCCGCCCTCGCACTCGATGGCAGCGCGCACGATGACGGCGTTGCGCAGCACGTCCTCGTCTCCGGCAACGATTTCTACGCCACGCCGCGCCTCAGCCCCGATGGGAACACGCTGGCCTGGCTCACCTGGCGGCATCCCAACATGCCTTGGGACGGCACGGAGCTATGGATCGCCGCAGTACAGCCCGACGGAACGCTGGCGAACGCCGTGTTGGTGGCAGGCGGCGAGAACGAGTCGATCTTCCAGCCAGCGTGGTCGCCCGACGGGCGGCTCTATTTCGTGTCGGACCGCAGCGGGTGGTGGAATCTGTACCGGTTAGACGATGGGCGTGTGGAATCGCTCATTGCTATGGCAGCGGAATTCGGCTTGCCCCAATGGGTCTTCGGTATGTCCACCTACGCTTTCGAATCCGCCGAGCGGATCATCTGCACTTACACACAAGACGGTCGCGATTATCTGGCAAGCCTGGACACGACGACCAAGACGCTCACAACGCTGGATGTCGCCTTCACCAGCATCGACAGCATCCAGGCCGCGTCAGGAAAGGCACTCGTGCGCGGCGCATCGCCCACCCAGGCGACCGCCCTCGTCCTACTCGACCTCGCTACGGGACAGCAGACGGTCCTCAAACGCGCCAACGCCATCGAGATTGATCCCGGCTATCTCTCGATCCCGCAACCCATCGAATTCCCCACCACCGGCGAGTTGACCGCACACGGCATTTTCTACCCGCCGCAGAACCGGGACTACGCCGCGCCGGAAGGCGAGAAGCCGCCACTGCTCGTTCTGAGCCACGGTGGGCCAACGGGCGCGACTTCCAGCGCGTTCAGCCTAGGCATCCAATACTGGACCAGTCGCGGCTTCGCCGTCCTCGACGTGAACTACGGCGGCAGCACCGGTTACGGGCGCGCCTACCGCGAACGGCTCAACGGGCAATGGGGCATCGTCGATGTGGACGACTGCGTCAACGGCGCGCGCTATCTGGCGGAGCAGGGATTGGTCGATCCGGCGCGGCTGGCGATTCGCGGGGGTAGCGCGGGTGGTTACACCACGCTCTGCGCGCTGACCTTCCGTGACGTGTTCCACGCCGGCGCAAGTCACTTCGGCATCGGCGATCTCGAAGCGATGGCAACCGACACACACAAGTTCGAATCGCGCTACCTGGATCGCCTCGTCGGGCCGTACCCGGAACGCCGTGATCTATACGTGGAACGCTCGCCCATCCACCACGTGGAACGACTCAACAATCCGGTGATCTTTTTCCAGGGATTGGAGGACAAGGTCGTGCCGCCGAACCAGGCTGAAACGATGGTCGAGGCATTGCGTAATAAAGGCATACCGGTGGCTTATCTGCCTTTCGAAGGCGAGCAGCACGGCTTCCGGCGCGCGGAGAACATCAAGCGCGCGCTGGATGCCGAATTGTATTTCTACGGGTGCATCTTCGGCTTCGAACTGGCCGATCCCGTCGAGCCGGTGGTGATCGAGAATCTGCCTTCATCCTGAACAACCCGACTGTGGACTACAAACTACAAGACTGTTCTCATTTGACCCTAAACGGAGTATGATTAAAATATAGTCAGGCTACCCCCACGCCCGCAACGCCGGGCCTGGCGCGTCCCAACGCTGGTCCAGGGTGAACGGCCTATCGTAAGTAGATGCAACAGGTATTCAGAGGATCAGAAGGAGTTAAATTTGACCGAGAGACAGACCGAACAGGAAATCCTTGTATTGCCGGAGCGGACCACAGCGACGCCGCTGGAGGGAACGATGATTTTCAGCGGCCTCGCGCATCCCCAACTGGCGTCGAACATCGCGCACTACTTGGGGTTGGAAGTCAGCCCATCGATCAGCCGTAAATTCTCCAACGACAATTATTTCGTCCATTTGGGCGTTAGCGTGCGTTCGAAACAGGTTTTCATTGTCCAGCCGCTTTCACCGCCATGTAGCGACAATCTGGTAGAACTGATGTTGATGTTGGATGTGGCGCGCAGCGCCGGAGCGGCGGGCGTTCACGCGGTGATCCCCTACTACTCCTACGCCCGCTCGGACAAAAAGGATGCGCCGCGCATCTCCATCGCCGGGCGGTTGGTCGCCGATCTGCTGGCTACCGCCGGTGCAACCCACGTCATCACGATGACGCTGCACTCCCCGCAGGTGCACGGCTTTTTCCGCGTGCCCACCGATCACCTTACCGCGCACTCCGTCTTCGTCGAGCACTTGAAGACGAAAGACCTCAACAACAGCGTCATCGTTGCGCCTGACATCGGGCACGCCAAGCGCGCCACCAAGCTGGGGCGCGCGCTCAAACTGCCCGTCGCCGCCGGCGAAAAACAGCGCCTTACCGACGACTCGGTCGCCATCACCGGGATGATGGGGGATGTGTGGGGCAAGGACGTGATCCTGCTGGACGACGAAATTGCCACGGCCGGAACGATCATCGAAACGATCAAGTACTTGAAGACGTGCAACGTCCACAAGTTCACCGTGATCGGCACGCACGGCCTGTTCACCGGCCCCGCCGTCGAGCGGCTCAACGACATCGAGGAAATCGACGAGATCATTGTCACCGATACCGTGCCGCTGAAGGAGAACCAACGCCCGCAGCGCCTGCGCGTGCTGACGGTTGGCTCGATCTTCGGCGAAGTTATCCGCCGCAATGTACAAGGCGAATCGGTGGGATCGCTGTTCGAATTCTGGTCGATCCCAGGCTAAGGAGGCATGATGCCAGAGCAAACTGCTCCCAACGGACGCACGACCGAACCACTGTCACAGGAAGGCCAGAGCAATGGCTGGCGCGCGTTTAAGACGCTCACGCAGTTTCTCAAAGACGATGGCTGGTATCCGCAGCAGTTGGACGAGAAGACCATCCACCGCGTCTATTTCGCCGGCAAAAACGGGGAGCTGCGCTGCTACGCGCAAATTCGCGTAGATCTGGAGCAGTTCCTCTTCTACGTCATCGCGCCGGTCAAAACGCCGGAGCCGATGTATGCGCACGTCGCCGAATACATCACCCGCGCTAACTACGGCCTGCGCATCGGAAACTTCGAGATGGATTACTCCGATGGCGAAGTCCGTTACAAGAGCAGCTTCGACTTCGAAGGCGAACCCCTGACACCCACGTTGATCAAGAACGCAATGTATCCCGCCGTCCACACGATGGACCTTTACCTTCCGGGCCTGCTCGGCGTGATGTACGGGAACAAGACCCCGGCGGAAGCCATCCGCGACATCGAGGATTGACGTCGCGCGGCGCGTCTATGTTGCTTGATCAGGCACGCGCGGACAGGACGCGCAAGCAAGGCATCATGTTGGTTGCTGCTGGAGCCTTCGGCTTCAGCAGCATCGTCATTTTTACGCGGCTGATTACCGGACTCAGCAGTCCCGGCATCGCGTTTTTTCGCGCGCTCACCAGTTTTCTCTTTTTCAGCGCGCTGCTACCCTGGTTTCCGGCGACGCTTCAGGTGCGGCGCTACCGGCGCGAGATCATCTGGCTCGTGGGGCTGGGGCTGACGGTGGGCCTGACCGGGATGCTGTACGTCTATGCCGTGCAATACACCACTGCCGCCAACGCCGTGCTGCTCAACAACACATCGACGGTTTACGTGGCGTTGCTTGGGCCGTGGCTGCTGCGCGAACCGCGCTCGCGCTATACCTGGCTCAGCGTGGGATTGGCCCTCGCGGGCATCGTCTGCATTGCCAATCCGGCGGCGCTGCAATGGGAGTCGAGCGGATTCAGGGGCATCGTCGCGGCGACGTTGTCAGGCATCAGCTACACGCTGACCATGCTATTGAGCCGCCGGCTACGCGGGCGCGTCAGTGGCGTGACGCAGGTGTGGTGGAGCACCGGCATCGCGGCGCTGCTGGCGCTGCCGTGGGCGTTCCAGGCCCCGGCAAGCGTCGTCGTCCGCAATGTACCGTTTATTCTCGCGCTCGGCGTGCTGGCGCAAGGATTGCCCTATATGCTGTATTTCCTGGGACTGGAACGGGTTCCGGCGCAGGTCGTGAGTATCGTCGCGCTGCTCGAACCGGTCAGCGGCATTGTGATCGGGATGCTGGTGTATCGAGAGATGCCCACCGTGATCGGCGTCGTCGGCATCGGCCTGGTGCTGACCAGCATCGCGCTCGTCTCGCGTTGATTTTTGGACAGGATTGACAGGATTAACAGGATTTTTCATTTCTTCATCCTGTAAATCCTGTCCACAAGGACTATCAGACGACAGGACTAGAGACTAAAGACTACAGGACTAAAGACTACAGGACTAAAGACTATGCCAAATTTCAAAATCGCAACCTTTAACGCCAATTCGATCCGCAGCCGGCTCGAGCAAATCCTCGACTGGCTGGCCCGCGAACAGCCGGACGTGCTCTGTGTCCAGGAGACGAAGGTGCAGGACAAGGATTTCCCGGCGCAGCCCATCGAGGACGCCGGATACCACGTGATTTTTCGTGGGCAGAAAGCCTATTCCGGCGTCGCTATCATCAGCAAGATCGCACCGGAGCATGTCGTCGGTGGATTCGACGATGTCGCCAAAGACGGCGGCGGCGAAGAGGACACCGATGCACCACGCTTACTCCGCGCCGCTTATCACGGCGTCACGGTGGTCAACAGCTACGTCCCGCAAGGCCGCGACATCGCCTCGGAGCACTTCCAGTACAAGCTGCGTTGGCTCGCCCGGCTGCGCGCCCTCTTCGAGCGCCACTACACGCCCGACGACCTGTTGGTGTGGGTAGGCGATCTCAACGTCGCCCCGGAGGACATCGACGTGCACGATCCGAAAGGATTGAGAGAACACGTGGACTTCCATCCCGACGCGCAAGCGGCGCTGGAAAACGTTCGGCAGTGGGGGTTGGTGGACGTGTTCCGCCAGCACCATCCCGGCGAGCCGCAGCAGTTCAGCTACTTCGACTACCGCGCCAACAACCCCATTGAGCGGGGCATCGGCTGGCGCATCGACCACATCTGGGCCACTGCGCCACTCGCCGCCAAATCCACCTGCGCATGGATCGATGTGGAGGCGCGCAAGGCAGAGCGACCGTCGGATCATACGTTTGTGGTGGCGGAGTTTGTGTTGTAGGGAAGCGGTTAGCTTTCAGCGGTCAGCCTTTGCTATCCCTCTTCGGCTAACGCTAATACATCTCGATACAGATCTATAGTTAGTCGAAATCCCTGGGCTTTCAATGCATCCAATTCGGGACGTACCAACGGTAGCAAACCCGCACGTTTTGCGCGTAACAGCACACCCGGAGTTCCAATAACATGCAAGTCGAGCAATTCAGCCAACTGACGTGCTTGATAATCGTCTAATCCGACCATCATCATCCAATTCCAGCAACACGGCCTCTGTGATGTAGATGGGAGCTGGTTGACTGACAAAAATCAGGCAGACAGGTTAGAAGAGATCGCCTGAATTTGGCGTTGCCGGCGTTTGTGGAACTGTTTATTAGAAGCCCGGGATGGTTCAGGATCAGGCTTACCCGAAAGGTG